>Ga0315543_1001168_pt1 | contig 29257 bp, 24 predicted proteins | sample SalMarSW160210MG_2_FD_203098 | JGI IMG/M metagenome (GOLD analysis project Ga0315543, IMG submission 203098) | Salt marsh sediment microbial communities from the Plum Island Ecosystem LTER, Massachusetts, United States - Salt Marsh Sediment SW1601-210 ... | reverse complement strand
GTTGGCACTCCGGTCGCCCTACGGGCTCCCTCCGTTCCAACTGCTTTAATACACGGTGATGAGTCTACCTTAGAAACTCCAGTTTTCTGTCTTGACAATGGGTAGGGGTATAACTTTCTTGTGCAATTCAGATTGTAGTTTTTCAAGTCTCCTGAGTAAACGGCTTTTATGGCCTTCTTCTAACTCTTCTGACTTAGAGAATAAATCCCGGAGTCGATTGAGTAATTCCTGAATTTCATCAAGGTCTCCTTGAGAGAACTCATAATGTGAAGAAACTTCAAACTTCTCCATAAATAGATGTTTATAACTATCGTATTGCCCCTTGCCAAGTTGTCGAGTAGTTCCATCTCTCAATTCAGCTATGAAATCGCTAACTCTCCTAATATCTTCGTCACGCGGACCAAAAAGTTCTGGAATTTCTGATTCCAATTCAAATCCAATCGCTTCAAGAAAAGTTGAAACTAAGTCGAGAGCCTGTACAGAAATATCATGTACTGCCCCAGAATTTTGAAAGTAATCATTGACCATAGTATCGTATTTATCGCAAATCTGCCTGAGAGCGATATTCGGGTCATCTGGTAAGGATTGAATGAAACTTTCATCAAAATACATGGCTTATCCCTCAAAATTCTGAACTTTCAAAATACCTATTAATACCGCAGAATGCTGAACTATTTAAAAGTACCAGATTGGATATGATTCCTCAAGATGAAAATCGAAAAGTGAAGACTAAAAAAGTCCTTTTTATTTGGCTTACACCGAGGCTTCCGATGCGGGCTTTTGGGTTAAAAATTTGATCTGTATTCGTGTCTTGTCCCTCTTCCTTTATCCATCGTACCCCCACTATCAACTATCCCCTAAATCCTAATCCCTATCCCCTAAAAAATGCCCAGGACTGGAGTCGAACCAGCACGCCCCTAAGGGCACTAGCCCCTCAAGCTAGCGCGTCTGCCTATTCCGCCACCTGGGCTTAATAAACTACATCTCCCGCCTTTGCGGGAAAGCAACATTATTCATTATTAACGATAAATTGTCAATTTTCATTTCCGGATTATCCTTGTTTTTCGGCCGATTTAAGGTAGAATTAATAGGGGTTAGGGGATAGGGTTTAGGGGGGTGGCAAGTCAAAATTAAAAAATGTAAAAGCTTGTTCTTAGCAGAGTCGAATGGATCAATCTGAAATCTAAAATATCCAATTTCTAACAAATCGACATGACCAAGGGGGATTCGACAGATGTAGAGAGATCTCTACAAATCGACCATTTTTGAAAAAACAAACCCAATGTTAATATGGGTAATATGGCATAAGCTCTTTGAAATCAAAAGAATATGAGAATCCGGCTTAGTCTTCGACTATGCCGGGACAAGAAAACAAAGCCAATTTCAACGACAGAAGACAGAATCCAGAAGTCAGGAGACAGAAGAAAAAATGCAAAACAAAGCCAATTTATTTGTATTGCGTGATGCGTGAAGAGTATTGCGTGAGGAAATTTGAAAAAACAAAGCCAATTTATTCGTATTGCGTGATGAGTATTGAGTAAGGGAATTTGAAAAAACGAAGCCAATTTACAAAATTTTGGTAAAATCCGAATATTATTAGGTATTTTATATTATTTTCCAAATTTTTCATGACTTTATTAATATATATGCTAATATTTATGATTATGGCAAAGAAATTACTCTCCACATCATGTCCCTGCTGCGGCCTGTCAATGCAAACCGCGGCTATGACATGTACGACATGCGGCGTAAAAATCGAAGGCGATTTCAGCACAACCTTATTCGACCGGCTCTCTCTTGAAAACCAGAGATTCTTAGAGCAATATCTTTTAGCAGGATTCAGCATAAAAACGATGGAGGAAAACGGCTCGTTGGGCTATGCAGCAATTCGCTCCCGGTTAGACAGGCTGATTGCGAACTATGAAACGCTGCGGAAGATGGACGCCCAGAAAAAGGCCGTCTTAGAGCAGTTGCGAAACGGACAAATTTCCGTGGCCGAAGCGAAAGAGAAACTCGAAAAACTCGCGGGAGAATAAAAATGGAAAATACAAAAAATATATCATCCGAACAGGAACTGCTCGAACTGCTCAATGAAGGAAAAATTAACGAGGACGAATATCAGGACCTGCTCGGAACATTGCAAAGAACGACTCAGACCGATTCCGGCATAGAAGCTCCGACAACAGTTGAACCTATTCGCACGAGCGGCCTTGCTATCGCATCTATCGTACTGGCTTTAGCTCTCGGACCTTTCGGCATTCTACCGGCAATTATTTGCGGGCATGTAGCATTGCGAAAGATTGAACGCAATGTCTCTTTGAGAGGTCGGGGTCTTGCATTAGCGGGATTGATTGCTGGGTATAGTATCCTCGGTATGACTATTGTTTTCTCTGCGTTGATACTGATGCCGTTGTTAGCATATCAAAAGGCAGAGATCACAACCGATGCAATCGAGCTTAAGCGATTCGCCCTCGATGATATGCAAGGAATAATAACCCGTTCGGATGTTGAAATCGACAAGCAAATATCAAGCGACGGCAACGGGTCGCTGCGAATCGAAGCGGCGGGTCCAACGACATTAAGGTTATTCGAGATTGGTGATGTGGACATCGATAACGCCCGATTGATTTATCAGGCAAAAGTCCGAACCAAAAATGCCCTGGGTATAGTTTACCTCGAGATGTGGTGTCACTTCCCTGGCAAAGGAGAATTTTTCTCAAGGGGATTGACGTCGCCTCTGACCGGCACAACGGAATGGACAACGCTGGAAACGCCTTTTTTCTTAAAGAAGGGACAAAATCCCGACAACATCAAATTGAATCTGGTTATGGATGGCCCCGGCACAGCATGGATCGACGATATACGGCTGCTTAAAGGGCCTTTGAAATGAAAAAGCAGATATCACATTCCTCTTCGATTGTTCCAGAGCAGGACCTGCAGTCTCTGGCAAAAAGAATATCCGGAGCGTTTACATAAATCCGCCACCATGGGGGCTTTTTTTAGAAACTCATCCCTCGTGGCAGCCTGCGGCATTAACATAACTCTATTAGCATCAATGTTCCCGGTCGTTTCGATAATCTCCTGAACTTCCGCCAGGTCGTTCTCGCCGTCTATGACGAATTTGAACTGACAATTATAATGGAACGCCAACTCTCCAAGAACCGCCGTATCGAGTCTCGAATCCTCATGCTTTGCCGCCAATTTCGTATCCTCCGGCATGGAATTGGCCAGCTTCGGACTAATGCTCATGACATCGCAGGGCAAGTCCGGGATATAAGCGATACCGGCGGTCTCGATGGTGATGTGTTTATCGAGAGCCTTCAATTCCGTTGCCAGTTCTCGTATCTGGAGATCCATCATCGGCTCTCCGCCGGTTATAACGACATAATCACAGTGATAACTGCAAACAGTTTCGACAATTTCGATAATCGTGCAATCCTGCCCCGCATCTTCTTCCCATGCGTATTTTGTATCGCACCACCGGCAACGCAAAGGACAGCCGGCCAGGCGAACAAATACACTTGGCACGCCGGCCAAAAAACCCTCGCCCTGCAGAGAATAAAATATTTCATTTATAAGCATTTATCATTTCACATTATGGATTCCTGCTTGCGCAGGAATGACAAGATCAAGTTTGATATTCTATCCGGTCCTTCAAACCCGCTTCGGCGAATCCTTTCAGTCTCAACCGGCAGGAGTCGCATCGGCCGCAGCTTTTGCCCCGGGAGTCAGGGTCGTAACAACTATGTGTAAGAGAATAATCCACACCAAGCTCTTTGCCTCTGAGGATAATCTGAGCTTTTGTCATATCGATAATCGGAGTATGTATATGGTATCGCCCTGCTCCTTTGATAGCAGCGGCAGTAGCGAGGTTGGCGGTCTTTTCGAAGGCTGCGATAAATTCGGCCCGGCAGTCCGGATAGCCGCTGTAGTCGGTGGAATTGACCCCGATGAATATATCAAATGCACCCAGCACCTCGGCCCAGGCAAGTGCATAGCTGAGGAATATCGTGTTTCTGGCCGGTACATAGGTAATGGGAATTTCTGCAGCAGTCTCCAAATCAGCCCTGTCCTTCGGCACAGCAACACTCGAATCGGTAAGAGCCGAACCACCAAAAACAGCCAGGTCGATATCGACTATACGATGCTCGACGGCCCCGAGAAAAGCGGCAACTTTTTCGGCGGCTTCGATTTCCCGCTTATGCCGCTGGCCATATCGAAACGTCAGGGCATGGCACTGGAAATGCTCTCTGCGGGCGATTGCCAGAGTCGTCGCCGAGTCGAGCCCCCCGCTGAGCAAAACTATCGCCTTTTTTTCTGCCATTATGTTAACTTTATTTATCCCATAGACAGCGATTCATTCATTAATTAGATTTTTAGCAGCAAAAGTTTATTCTACCGACTAAGCCGAATATTGTCAAAATGCGAAAATTCTATACACACAGACTTTCAAATAAGGCCATATTGAATTTTTTACCTTCTCCATAGTTGATTATTGCTTGTTTTTAGTTAATATACCGATTATACTAATATAGTGAAGGACACATGAGAGAGGCCAAATGATGAGTGAACGGGTAGAAATAGAATTGTTCGAAAATCCCAATCCGGGAAGAGAGTATTGTATTACAATCAAACATCCCGAATTCACCAGCGTTTGTCCCCGTACGGGTCAGCCCGATTTCGGCGAGATCCTCATTCAATATTGTCCCGGCAAGCATTGTATCGAGTTGAAGAGTCTGAAATTTTACCTGCAAAGCTACCGTAATAAGGGAATTTTTTACGAAGCCCTGACAAATGATATTCTCGACGATTTATCCGGAGCCTGTAAACCGCGCTGGATGAAAGTTACCTCCAGATTCACACCTCGAGGAGGAATAACCACCGAGGTAGTTGCAGAATCCGGAGTTCGGAAGCAGACTTAGTTTTTATCAGAGGTGATAAAATGGCAATTGTATTTCACTGTGAGCATTGTGGTAAAGAAATAAGAGCGGCCGACTCGGCCGGCGGCAAATGGGGGAAGTGCCCCAGCTGTCAACATAAGCTGTACGTACCCAGTCCGGATACCGGCGAAGAATTGAAGCTCGCACCGGAAGACAATACAGATATAGAAAGAGAAAGACAGCTAATGGCGGAAACATACAGGCTCACTCAGGAAATACTAAAGGAAAGAGAAATCCCCGAAGGTCCGGCCATACCCGCCGGCGCGATATACGATATGAGCGAACAGGAGCTTAGAAAAAATATCATCACGTACATAAGGCAAATGGAGGACGGCGAGCTGGACGAAGCCGAAAGAACCGCCGCTTTGATATCACCACACAAAACCAAAGTGACGGAGATACTCGACAGAATCGCACTGAGCGAAATACCCGAGCCGGAACTGTCCGATATTGCTCCGCAGGTGCTTTCAGGTCTGATAAGAACTTTACGTTCAAAAATCGGATGACACCGGTAAAATGTCACCGCCCGATAATTTCGTCTGAAAAGTGACGTCCCGATCACATATAAACAGTGATTTTATCGGTCTTGAAAAATAGCATGTCAGAAATCCCCCCACAATTTGGCTGTTATGGAACTGTTTCTTATATTTTACGTAGAAACAGTAGAGAAACAACCCTATCGGATTTATACGACAGCTTGGAGGGAAATACATTATGACCCTTGAGAGAACTGCAGTACATGTAACACACGAGACGGTCGGCAAAGTCGGCGGAATAGGCGCCGTCCTGCAAGGCTTCTTTACATCCAAATCATACCTCGATTCCATTAGTCGATCCATACTCGTCGGGCCGCTATTCACTACCGAAGGCTCCGCGCACGAACGACTCGGTGAAAACAGTGAATTACTATATTCCTCCATCGACGGTTTTATTAATACGGGCTACGCCCAGACATTCCGGAAAATCGAAAATTACTATAATGTGGGCATTGTCTATGGCAGACGTACTTTCATAGATAAGGAAACAGGCATCAAAAGCTCACCGGAGGTTATATTGATTGACGTTCGCCACATGGACAAGTGGCCGATTAACGAATTCAAAAAAAGCCTTTTCGACGAATTCGGAGTCAAAAGTAATTTATACGAACACTTATGGGAATTCGAACAATATATCAGACTGGCACCACCGGTGATTGAAGTGCTCAAAGCAATCGGTGCCGCGGAAGATTCGACAATCATCGTAGCACATGAATTTATGGGAATGCCCACGGCTTTGGCGGCCATTCTCGAGCCCTGCTGCAGTTTCAAAACGGTTTTTTACGCTCACGAAGTCGCAACTATGCGCCGAATCGTGGAAGAACACCCGGGGCACGACACGATGTTTTATAACGTCATCAAAAAGGCACATCAGGACAGGTTGTATGTGAACGACGTCTTCGGAGATCAGAATACTTATTTCAAACATTCCCTTGTGGAAGCGTCAAAATATTGTGATCGAATATATGCAGTAGGTGACTATGTGGAGGATGAACTGCGATTTCTCGCACCGGAATTCGAAACAGTCAAGATAGATGTAGTATATAACGGCATCCCTACCTATCAAATCAGTGTCGCCGAGAAGCTCGAATCAAAAGAAAAACTCCAACAATACTGTGAGAACCTCCTGGATTACAGACCGGATTTTGTCTTTACACACGTTACCAGACTGGTAAGAAGCAAGGGAATGTGGCGGGATTTGCGGGTGCTGGAACACATAGAAAAAGAATTCAGGACACAGAGCAAAACAGGAGTATTATTCATTCTTTCGACCGAAGTGTCATCGAGACGAAGCAAAGAAATCTACAACATCGAATCCACATACCACTGGCCCGTTGCCCACCGCGAAGGCTGGCCCGATTTATCCGGCGGCGAGGCAAACTATTACACGGCAGTGCAGGAATTCAACGCCAAAAGCAGAAATATTAAAATCATATTTATCAACCAGTTCGGTTTCGAACACCAAAAGTGCGGCAAAAGAATGCCGGACAATATGGAATTTATGGATATACGCAAGGGCAGCGACGTCGAATTCGGTCAGAGTATATACGAGCCATTCGGAATAGCCCAGCTCGAACCACTGACTTTTGGAGGTATATGTGTATTCAGCAGTGTGTGCGGATGTTCGGGATTCTTGCACGATGTAACCTCTGGAGAGGCTGTTAAAAATGTAATCATTGCCGATTACACCGATCTGACAAGCCATAGTTGCTCCGATATCGAAGATATGTTGCAGATCGGCCGTGCCGTGCGGGATCAGATAGAGGCAAGAGAAAGCGACAAGGTTGCCATGCAAATATGCTCTCGTCTGCCGAAAAACGAAGCAGAAATCGAAAGTATGATCCAGAGCGGCTATGAGCTTGCAAAAAATATGAGCTGGGATATAGTTGTGAAAGATTATTTAATCAGCAGCCTGCAAAAAATGCCTGACAAAGTCCGCATATCGCGTTAAACAAAAACTATTTGTGCTTAGTTTTAAGCTCAAAAAGGGGCAAAAGATACCGGAAAACACCCATATCCCACCGAGAAGCGGTCACATACTATATAATTGTATCACTTAATTAAAACCTGCTAAAAAAACCTTGATATACAGACTACTTTTGTGTTAATATATAAATATAATACAAAGAGGTTCGGGCAGGCTTACCAAAGTGAGTTATCATCCAAGTATCTTGTATTTGCTTGATATTGTCCGACATTTATTGATGTTTATATATAGATATCGCCCCGAATGTGGGGGGAAATCAACAGCAATAATAAGATGACAAATAACTTATTTCGAAGAATTACCATATTTCTAATTACTTTATTCCTCGCGCCAATAATAACCGCCGAGGTATCGCGAAGTTATGTTCCAAATGAGATAATAGTAAAATTCCGGGAAAACGCCGCCAACACAATTGAAAAACAAACAGACAGTCCGATTGCCATCCTGAATTCATCGCCGAAACTGGCTCAATTCCATACAAAGCACAGAGTAAGACAAATCAGCCCTCTGGTTAAAAACTTCCGCAGCAGACACCAGCGGCTACAGTCCATCCGCCAAAAGGACGAAAGTCTTTTAACACAGAGAGAAAAACACATTATCAGGAGATTACAGCGGGCACCTGTAAAAGAAAAAGTTCCCAATCTCGAACGAATATATAAAATAAGGCTCGATTGCCCCGATGAACAATCGCTTCAGGAAGCTCTTGAAGCATACAGAAGCAATCCCGAAGTGGAATATGCCGAACTGAATCGCATTGCTTCAATAGAATCGGCACCTAATGATCCGACCTATAACGAACAATGGGCATTAAATATAATTGATGCCCCCGAAGCATGGAATATATACACGGGAAGTCAAAAAATTGTCGTAGCAGTATTGGATACAGGAATAGATTATCGCCACAGAGATATAAAGAACAATATGTGGATAAATATAGAGGAATTCGATGGTACAGAGGGAGTAGATGACGACAATAATGGTTATATAGACGACATATACGGCTACAACTTCATCTATAATACCAGTGACCCGCTTGACGATCATGGCCATGGCACACATTGTGCCGGTATCATCGGCGCCAAGGGAAATAACAATTTCGATATATCCGGAGTGTGCTGGAATACCAAAATCATGGCCCTGAAGTCCTTCAATTATATTGCAGAAGGACAGATATACGATTTAGTTGAGGCAATCGTTTATGCAGTCACAAATGGTGCCGACATTATATCCAATAGCTGGACTATTGGTGATTTGCCTGATGATTTTGAGATGCGGTCAATTAAGGAAGCGTTCGATTATGCTTATAGTCAGGGAGTAATAACCGTAGCAGCAGCCGGTAATTATAACACAGATGAACCGAGATATCCGGCTTATTATCAGAATGTAATAGCCGTAGCAGCAACCGACTCTCAAGACAATCGATGGTCCGAATCGAATTACGGAAACTGGGTGGATATCGCCGCACCAGGATACAACATTCTGTCTTTAAGAGCCGCAAACCTTTCTCCGGAAGGAGCAACCGTCTATAACCAGTACTTAATGAAATTGACAGGTACATCAATGGCCTGTCCGCATGTCGCCGGCGCCTGCGCTCTTTTGCTCTCGGCAAATCCAACGATGACATATCGTGACGTTTACAATAAAATCACAGAGACCGCCGATCCGATAGCACCGGGAATTTGCCGTTCGAACGGACGCCTTAACCTTTCAAAAGCAATGCAGGCGGTAGTACCTTCGAAAGGTTATATCAATTTTGACCAGGATTATTACACTTATACGAGCAGGGTCGGTTTATTGCTGGCGGATCGTGACCTCAAAGGCAGTGAAAATCAGATAGTAACCGTCATCGCCGAAGGCGGGGATACAGAAGAGATTGTTCTAACCGAAACATCCGCTGCTTTCGGTGTCTTTACCGGCAACATCCCAATCAGCTCAGGCCAGTTAAATACCAACGACGGTACACTGCAGGCCGCTTCCGGCGAAGTCATAACCGCGATATACACGGATCCCGAAGGTGGGCCCGGCAATTCCACATCAACGGATATCGCTTTCATAGATTACGAGGGACCGATATTATTAGATATCAACCTCGAAGTGGAGGCACGTCAGGTAACAATCGAATTAACAACCGACGAGCAAACCTCGGCTACTATCCGCTACGGTCTCGTTCCCGGTGAACAATTTGCTTTCTCAAAAGAAGACTTCGTGGTATCCACAAATCATACTTTCAGGCTTCAATCTCTAAGTCCTGAAACAGACTATTATTTCGTAATAGACCTGGCAGATGTGGCCGGAAATAAAGTCACACTTGGATATGGCAACCAGGATTATTTGTTCATGACTTCTTCAGATACCATCGGCCTGCGAGTCCCTGAGGCTTATGACACAATTCAAGATGCAATAGATAATGCATCCGACGGAGAAACGATATGGGTTGCCGACGGAACTTACATCGGCACAGGCAACAAGAACATTGATTTTAAGGGAAAAGCTATAACCGTTAAAAGCGAAAACGGCCCGGAAACATGTATTATCAATTGTAAGAACGAAGGATTCGGATTTTATTTCCATTCAGGTGAAGGGCCGGACTCGGTACTTCACGGTCTTACTATATGGAATGGAACCAACAGTGGACGCGGCGGTGGAATCTCTTGCGACCAAAGCAGCCCTACAATAACTAACTGCATTTTCTCAAACAATACTGCCGGAAAATACGGCGGCGGAATGTATAATTTTAATAATAGCTGTCCGAAATTAACCAATTGTAAATTCATTCGCAATTCTGCAGGAGTAGCTGCTTCCGAATCCGGTAATGGCGGCGGTATGTGCAATCTACTAAACAGCAATCCAACACTAATTAACTGTGAATTCTTTCAGAATTACGCGAATTACCAGGGAGGAGGGATATATAACGAAGATAAAAGTAGTCCGACCATAATTAAATGTTACTTCTATGAAAATTCTGCCAAGAACGGCGGTGGTATGTACAACTTCTCCAATAGTAATCCGCTGCTGTCAAATTGTATATTAGTTGATAACTCTGCTGATTATGGCGGTGCTATTCAAAGCGCTTCTTCAATAAACATAGAGCCTTCCGTAATCACTCTTACCAACTGTGTATTATTCAAAAACAGTGCAGAAAAGATCTGTGGTGGAATAATCAACTCATCGGGCGGCGCTTCTATAGTAAATAACTGTATTCTATGGAACAACAGTGACCTGAACGGTACAAATGAATCTGCTCAGATATTTAATACTACCGGCAACCAACAAACAGCCGTTAATTATTCCTGTGTCCAGGGCTGGAACGGAAACATACGAGGCATAGGAAATATTAACAATGATCCACTCTTTTTCGATGAAGAAACAGATGACTACCACTTAAAAAGTACAGGCTGGCGATGGGACAACCTACGACAGAGGTGGCACTATGATGATATAACCAGTCCGTGCATTGATGCAGGTAATCCCGGCTCACTCTTGAATGAGGAATTATTAGCCATACCGGACGACCCAACAAACAAATGGGGTATAAATACACGAATCAATATGGGAGTCTATGGAGGCACAAGAGAGGCATCCCTTGCGCCGCATGGATGGAATCTGCCGGGAGATTTGACGAACGACGGAAATGTCAACATGAAGGATTTTGCCGCTCAAATACAATCCTGGCCGGCAATGGATGCACCACCCGGCGACCTTAACAGAGATGGGAACATCGATACTACGGACCTTACCCTTTTAGCAAATGACTGGTTAAAATATATCAAGCCCCCGCATGTTAATATCATCTATCCGACTCCAGGAACGGTCATCTATGGGCTTTCATTGAATATCGAGGTTCAGGCGGATGCATGGGATGATAACGGTTCCATCATAAAAGTTGAATTTTCCGCCAATGGATCGATAATAGGCCGGGACAACGACAGCTCCGACGGTTGGAATATTAACTGGTCACAGCATTCTGTGGGGGAATATATCCTCATTGCAAAGGCGACAGACAACGGAGGAATAACAACAACATCGGACGAGGTGTTAATCTGGATTGTTCCATCACCTTAAAACAGCCGGGGCTATCCGCAATAATCTTCGAATAATCAATATATTTCTTCCGAGGGGGCACTTACCGTTTTTGAAATTGACAAAATTATTTGACTACAAGAAAGAGTCCAATTACAATTCACACCCGTGGGTAAGGCTGGAACCAAACCAATTATCGGGATCATCGGTGGAATCGGCTCGGGCAAAAGTACCGTCGCCGCCGAGCTTGGTAAATTAGGTTGTAAGGTCATCGATGCCGATAAAATTGCCCATGAGTTACTCGAAAAAAAAACTGTAAAAGAGAAAATTTTAAAATATTTTGGCCCGGAAATCCTAAATCCAAAAGGTAAAATCGACCGCAGGAAATTAGCCGGGATTGTTTTTGCCGATGACCGAAAACTTGCCTCTCTTAACAGGGTAATTCATCCCCTTGTTTTCGAAAAAACTGAGAAACTCATAGAAAAATATAAAAGTCAAAAAAAAGTAAAAGCAATTGTTCTGGATATGCCTTTATTGGTGGAAGTCGGCTGGGAAAAACGTTGTGACAAACTTATTTTTATAGATTGCTCACAAAAAATAAGGGCAAAAAGAGCAGAAAAAATGGGTTTTAATAAAAATCAGCTTAAAATTAGAGAAAATTTTCAAATTTCTCTGGACAAGAAGGCAAAGCTCACCGATAATATCATAGAAAACAATTCAGGTTTCTCGGCATTAGTCAGGCAGGTCGCTGGCATTTTCTCTTATATTGTGGGTAATAATTAAGAGGGGTTAATTACAGATCGCTCGTGTGAGTAATACCCGTTTTATATAACAAATAAGTTTAACTTCAACTGTTCATAGTTCAATTCCTGTTGAATCCTTATGGAAAATGGGAAATTTGTTCTGAGGATTTTGCTTAAACAACCTGAACTGGCGAAGAAGAGCTTCGCAGTTCAGGTATAATAAAATTAACAAAAGGAAAAGGAGTAATGATGGCTAAAGCTGTAAAAAGCACAACCAAAAAACGAAAAACATCAAAGAAAAAAACTACTAAAGAAGAACAAGCCGCTGTCGAACAAACCGAGCAAATCGAGCCGGAAACCGAACCGGCTGCTGCTACTGCTACGGCTGAGGAAATCCCCTCTCCGGAAACTGAGCAAGAGCAGGCCCAGGACCAGGACCAGGAAGCCGAGATGACGGACGAGGAGTCAACTCATGCCAAGTATGAGCGGATTAAAAAAGGCAACCTGTATTTGACGGATCTGCAGAAACTGACCGTTGCCGAACTGCATGAAATTGCCAAGAATGATAATATCACCGAATACAGTGCCCTCAAAAAGCAGGACTTGATTTTCAGAATTCTCAAAGAACGTATCCGCCAGAACGGGCTGATGTACGGCGAAGGTGTTTTGGAAGTCCTGCCGGATGGTTACGGTTTCCTGCGGAATCCGGATTATAACTATTTGTCTTCCTCGGACGATATTTACGTTTCGCCGTCTCAGATAAGACGGTTTGGCCTGCGTACCGGAAACATCGTCTCCGGTCAAATTCGGCCGCCGAAAGACTCGGAAAAGTATTTTGCATTGCTCAGAGTCGAAGCAATTAACTTCGAAAATCCCGACAACCTTGCTGAAAAAATCGTCTTTAGTGATCTGACCCCCCTGCATCCGGAACAACGCTTCATTCTCGAAACTTCCGCTGAAGAATTGAATATGCGGATCATCGATTTAGTCACACCGGTCGGCAAAGGTCAGCGTGGTCTTATTGTTGCGCCGCCTCGAACAGGTAAAACGATTCTTCTGCAGAAAATAGCAAATGCCCTGAGCACCAATCATCCGGACGTCAAATTGATAGTCCTTCTGATTGACGAACGTCCCGAAGAAGTAACGGAGATGGAGCGAAAAACCGCACCCGATGTGGAAGTAATCAGCTCGACTTTCGACGAGCCGGCTGCACGCCACTGCCAGGTGGCGGAAGTCGTGATTGAAAAGGCAAAGCGATTAATCGAGTATGGCCAGGACGTTGTCATCCTGCTGGACTCAATCACTCGTCTCGCCCGCGCCTATAACACCGAAATGCCCCACTCCGGCAGGATTTTGACCGGTGGTGTTGATGCCGGTGCAATGCAGATGCCCAAAAAGTTCTTCGGTGCTGCAAGGAATATCGAAGAAGGCGGCTCGCTGACTATCTTTGCAACGGCGTTAATCGACACCGGCTCGAAAATGGACGAGGTTATTTTCGAAGAGTTCAAAGCGACCGGAAATATGGAATTGCACCTCGACAGGCGTCTCGTTGACAGAAGGACCTGGCCGGCTATCGATATCAGCAGAAGCGGGACCAGACGCGAAGAGCTTCTGCTCGACCCGAAGGAGCTGCAGCTTATTTATCGACTCCGAAGAGTCCTGAGCGAGCTGAACCCGGTCGAAGCAATTGAGCTTCTTAAAAGCAGACTTACCAAGACCAGGACAAATGCCGAGTTCCTGATGACGATGAACCTCGATTAAGTTACGCACCGCATAAAGCCGCTATATACAGAAAGACATGTGAATCTCAGGTTTGTGCTTGAATGTTCCCTTTACATTTTCGTCTGTTTTGATTAAAATCAAATTCCGGCTCTGATTATTGTGCCGGAATTTTTTTTCATAAATATCAAAATCTGGTGAATTATGAGTGAACAACTCTCGAAAGTTTACGAGCCTAAAATTATTGAGCAACAGGCAAACGAAATATGGTCTTCAAAACCGTATTTTCATGCCGATCCGTCAGGTAATCGAAAAAAGGCCTACACCATTGTTATCCCCCCTCCTAACGTAACCGCCCCGCTTCACCTCGGCCACGCACTGAACAACACTCTGCAGGATATTTTGATACGTTTTCGCCGGATGCAAAATTACAATACCCTGTGGATGCCCGGCACAGACCATGCCGGCATTGCCACACAGACTGTAGTAGAAAAGCGAATACTATCAGAAGAGGGAAAACGCCGGACCGATTTTCAGCGGGAAGAATTTGTCGGGCGTGTCCAGGCATGGAAAGACGAATACGAACAATGTATAATCAACCAGCTCAAGGCGATGGGCTGCTCATGCGACTGGAAGCGGACGCGTTTCACAATGGATGAGGTCTGCGCAAAAGCCGTTCGGGCGACATTTTTCAAGCTGTTCAAAGACGGCCTTATATATCGCGGCAAAAGATTGGTCAACTGGGACCCGGCGACACAGACGGTTCTTGCCGACGACGAAGTGGAGCATGAGACCATCAAGGGACATTTCTGGTATATGAAGTACCCACTCCTCCAGCCGGTTGATACAGGTGACACAAGAACCGAATATGTGACCGTGGCTACAACCCGCCCGGAAACGATGCTCGGCGATACGGCCGTCGCAATGAATCCGAAGGACCCGCGTGCCGAATATCTGGTCGGCAAAAACGTCCGGCTCCCGATAGTCGGCCGGATTATTCCCATCATTGCAGATGAGCATGTAGTTTTGCCCGACCCAAATAGCGAGGATGAAAAGGCGAGATTTTCCACCGGCTTTTTGAAAGTAACGCCAGCCCATGACCCGGATGACTGGGAGATAGGTCAGAGACACAATCTCGAAATAATTAATGTTATGGCGCCCGATGGCTCTATTAGTGACAAACACGGCTGGGCGGATGCCGGTGAGCCGGAAGCGCAATCTTTGCTCGGCATGGATCGTTTCGAGGCGAGAGAAGCCATTGTCGAATGGTTCCGGCAGGAAAATCTGCTCGAAGAAATTCGCGAATATACCCACGAAGTCGGCCACAGCTATCGCAGCCATGTCCCTATCGAGCCGTATTTGTCCGACCAGTGGTATATTGCCGTCAAAAAAACTATTGACCATCTCAAAGAGAAATTTGGTGAAGAGCTTATTGAGGGTACGGACGTTCCGGTCAATTCTTTAGCCGGCCTGGCCTTGAAACCACTGCTCGACGGCAGGCTGCGATTTATCCCGGAACGGTACGCAAAAACCTATCAAACCTGGCTCGAAAATCTTCGCGACTGGCCCATCAGCCGCCAACTCTGGTGGGGACACAGGATTCCAATATGGTCAAAGAATATTCAAAAAGGCGAATCAGAATCTGAGACTTTAAAACAAATAAAAGAAATATACTCAATCAAAATGGATTCCGACGAAGGTGAGATAAGATATATCTGTGTTGGACCTGATAATGAAGCAATCGAAAAGAAACTTGAAGCTAATGGCTGGACAAGAGATCAGGACGTTCTTGACACATGGTTTTCTTCGGCGTTGTGGCCGTTCAGTACGATGGGCTGGCCGGAAAATACGCCGGAAGTCAAAGCATTCTATCCGGGTGATGTACTTTGCACCGCACGGGAAATTATTACACTGTGGGTCTCGCGAATGGTAATGATGGGGCAATATTGTGTCGGGGACATTCCATTCAGTGACGTCTATATTCACGCTATGATACAGGATGGCGAAGGACGCAAGATGTCCAAGAGCCTGGGTAACGGCATCGACCCGTTAGTCGCGATTGACAGCCACGGGGCCGATGCGATGCGATTCACGTTGGCCAGCATGACGACCGATACGCAGGATATCCGGATGCCTGTTGCGCAGATGACGCTGCCCGACGGCCGGCAGGCCAATACATCGCCGAAGTTCGATATCGGCAGAAACTTCTGCAACAAGCTCTGGAACGCTTCGCGTTTTGCCATGATGAATCTCGAAGGGATCGATCCGGCCAAATTCGACGCAGAAAAAATGGATATTACCGATAAGTGGATTCTCTCCCGATTGGCCCGGACGATTTCCGAGGTTACCGAATCGCTGGATAATTTTAAGTTCAGCGACCCGTTATCGCAGCTATATAAATTTTTCTGGAACGATTTTTGTGACTGGTATCTCGAATGGGCCAAACCGAGGATGCAGGATGAGCAGCAAAAGCCGATCGCACAAAACGTCCTGGCATTCGTGCTGGACCAGACTCTGCGATTATTACATCCGTTTATACCGTTTATCACCGAGGGAATTTTTCAAAAACTCAATGAAATTGTCCCGGCAAGAAAATTGCGCGGCCTGACTGAGACCGAACAAACCGGCGCCCTTGTTATTTCACCGTGGCCGGAACGAATGGACTCACTGATTAGTGAAAGCGTCGAGCAGGAAATAACAATCGTTCAGAATATCGTTCGGGCCGTACGTGATATCAAGAGTAAGTACAACGTTATGGCTCTGGACGCTCTTTCGGCAAACGCGGCTAAGGATGTTTCTCAAAAATTGAATACAAACAAAGAATTAATATGCTCTCTGGCAGGGGCAAAAGAATTCCGTGCGGCAGTAAATAATCCAAAACCACAGAACGCCGCTACGGCGATTGTTGACGAGATACAGGTTTACGTCCACAATGTTATTGACGTAGAAGCCGAAAGAAACCGGCTCCAAAAGCAAAAGCAACAGATAGAGAAAGCCAAACAAGCCACGGAAGCCAAATTGGCAAATGAAAATTTTATCAATAAAGCCAAGCCGCAAGTCGTGGCACAAGCTCAGGAAAGGCTAAGACAGCTTACAGAACAACTGGAAACGATTACACAACATCTATCAGAATTAGAACAGAGTGAATGAACGGACGTATAAAATAAAAAGCAGTTCAACGCAATTTCTCATTTGCCGATTTACCGGGTAAAGGTGGTGCAAAAATGGAAATGGAAGCCGAATTATCGCGGATCATTATTAACGAGATGTCCGACCAGCAAATCATCGTTCTAAAGGAACGTCACGGTGAACGTAGCTTTCCCATAGTAATCGGTATAGTAGAAATTTTTGCAATCGACCGGCGGCTCAAAGGCATTAAACCGGCCAGGCCGATGACCCACGATTTATTAGTCAATGTTATCGAGAACCTCGGGGCGAAAATAGAAAAAATAGTTATCAATGACCTGCGGCACCACATCTTTTTTGCTCGGATTCATTTGAGCCTGAATGGGCAAAAGATTGAAATTGATTCACGGCCGTCGGACGCCATAGCTCTCGGCACGGCGACTAATGCACCTATTTTTGTCGCCGAGCATGTTTTTGAGCAGGCTTCCGAATAAAAACCTCCCAAATCATCGGTAGTATAAGTATCGCGACACCGATGCAAAGCAGACTGTCCGCAACGTTGAATGTGGGCCAGTGATAGCCGCGGTAATAGACATCGATAAAATCCCGGACCAGGCCGCCGTTGAAAATCCTGTCATATAAATTCCCACAGGCACCGGCAGCGACAAGACCCAATGCAACATAAACTTTTCGCGGCTGCGGCCCGCCCAAAAGAAAAAAAGCAACACTTGCAATCAGCGCCACAATCGGCACTATTGTCAAAAGAAAAATCTTGCCGGAAAGTAATCCAAAAGCCGCACCGTCATTGGTAGCTCTGACCAATTGCACGAAACCATCGATAACCGGAAAAGAATGCCGATTTTCCAGCCATTCGAACACTGCCTTTTTGGTCCACAAATCAAATGCCAATCCGGCGATTGTAAACAACCAGAAAATCAGATGCGCCTTTAAATCCGGCAGAATTAATCCCTTATGCTTTTTTGAAGTCTCGTTTGAATCCATGATTTCTTTGCCGTTTTTTAACTTTATATCGGTCATTATTCTAATCAGGCTTTATATCCAAATGCTATGTTGTGCCCAAATTCACTTTTAGCCAGCAAATTATAACATGGAAAGCCACTCTGTCAAAAAAGTTCGGCAATAGAGCCTTTTTGACCTTAATCGGCAAAATCCGAAGTTTGACATCTTCGGTACGATTCTATATCATATTGCATATAGAATTGGTCGTAATTTATAGACGAGGTTAATCCTCGTCTTTGTTGTATTTGCTCGAAAGGTTTTGTATGACGAAAAAAGTTAATTTGAAAATTAAACCATTTGTACTGATCATACGTGACGGCTGGGGTTATAATCCGAATCCCGACGAGGATGATTACAATGCAATAAAGTGCGCAAACACACCCGTGGATGATATGCTGATGTCGGAATACCCGAACTGCCTTATCCAGACGAGCGGTAAAGATGTTGGCCTGCCGGACGGGACGATGGGCAACAGCGAAGTTGGCCATCAGAACATCGGTGCCGGCAGAATCGTTCCGCAGGAATCCGTCAGGATAAGCAGGACTATCCATGACGGCTCTTTTTTCGAGAATAAGGAATTTCTTAATCTTATTAAATTCGTCAAAAAAAATAAGGGTAAAATGCACGCCATGGGACTTTGCAGTGACATTGGCGTACATTCTCTCCTGGAACACCTTTACGGCCTGCTCGAACTGGCGAAAAGAAACGGCCTTGAAGATGTTTTTATCCACGCGTTCACCGACGGTCGGGATTCTCCGCCTGACAGCGGCGCCGGATATATCGCCGATATCGAGAAAAAGGCAAAGGAAATCGGTATCGGCAAAATAGCATCCGTAATGGGCAGGTTCTACGCAATGGACCGCGACAGCCGATGGGACCGAGTGCAGAAAGCCTACGAATGCATGAGAACGGGCAAGGGCCTCAAGACCACAAGCGCGGCCCAGGCAATCTCCCAAAGTTACGAAAAAGAGGTAACGGACGAATTTATCGAGCCGACAAGCATCATCAACGCCGAAAACGAGCCGATAGCGACCGTCAATGACGGTGACGGCGTCATTTTTTTCAATTTCCGAGGTGACAGACCGCGCGAAATTACGCGGGCATTCGTTTCTCCGGATTTCAAGGATTTCCCCAGAACAACTAAGCCTGACATTTATTACGTTTGCTTGACAGAATACGATGCAACAATACCGGCACCGATAGCATTCCCAAAACCGCCGAAAATGAAAAATATTTTGGGCGATTACTGGGGCTCTCTGGGCCTGAAGCAATTTCGCTGCGCCGAGACGGAAAAATATGCACATGTCACCTTCTTTTTCAACGATTATACCGAAAAACCATTCCCCGGCGAGAACAGGCAGATTGTCCCATCACCTCGAGTTCGGACATACGATTTAAAACCGGAGATGAGTGCCTACGAAGTCTGCGAAGTCGTGCTGGATAGACTTAATTCCAAAAAATACGATGTAACAGTCATCAATTTTGCCAATCCGGATATGGTCGGTCACACCGGCGTCTTAGACGCGGCGATTAAAGCGGCCGAAGCGGTCGATGAATGTGTGGGAAAAATTTTAGATAAAGTCAAAGACCTGGGCGGAGCGGCGATAATCACCGCCGACCACGGCAATTTCGAGAAAATGACAGACGGACGTCCCGACAATCCGCACACCGCTCATACAATCGGCGATGTGCCGCTGATAGTATTCGACGAACGCTACAAAAACCGCAAACTCCGCCGGGGCGGAAGATTAGCCGATATCGGCCCTACACTGCTGGATATGATGGAGCTGCCGCAACCAAAGGAAATGACCGGCAAGTCGCTTTTTGAAAAATAATATAACAGGGGAATAGCTATGAAACTTGATTTAAGCAGTCTCCGAAAAGCAGTCGAGTCTTTGGAAAAAACAATAAATGTTGCTGAAAACAAAACATTGATAGCCGGAATGGACAGAGATACCAAAGATGCTATAAAAGCAGGTGTTATCCAAAACTTCGAATTTACATACGAATTATGCTGGAAGTTTATGAGAAGATGGCTCAGTGAAAATGCTTCAGTCGAAGAAGCTGAACATCCCCGTACTCGTAAGGAGCTTTTTCGTTTGGCAGCAAATTTAGGCCTTATCAACAACCCCCTGTCATGGTTTTCCTATGGCGATGCACGCAACCTAACCTCGCATACATACGATGAAGATAAAGCCGAAACTGTATATGAAACAGCAGTTGATTTTCTCGAAGACGCCAAAGATTTTCTGAAACGATTGCAGGAACGCAATGATTGACATAGAGGAAAAATATTTAGACGAAATCTGCCGCATTCTGGCAGAGCATGTGCCTGATTGTGAAGTTCGTGCTTTTGGTTCTCGCATCGAAGGCACGGCACGCAAATTCTCCGACCTCGACCTTGTTCTGGTTGGCATCGAAAAATTAGACTGGCGAAAAATCGAATCGCTTAAAGATGCCTTTGCCTCATCTGACATCCCGATTATCGTAGATGTAATTGATTTTAACGCAATATCAGATGACTTCAGAAAAATTACGGAAAAAAACTACGAAATTATTCAGGGAAAAATTGTTGGATAGTCGCAAGAAAAACACAGAAAAGATTCACTTGGAATATTTTAAGGAACGCTGCAAAGAACTCCCTGATGGCATTATTGATGACAATCGTGAGAATCCTGATTTTTTAATCAAACACAGCAAGGGAACCCTTGGGATTGAACATACACAATTATTTAAGATTACTAAGCATCCAAATACTCCTCAGGCCTTAGAAGCCTTCAGAAACCAAATAATTGAATCTGCACGAAATATTTGTGAAAAAGACACTCCACCTTTATATGTACAGGTGTGGCTTAATTTTAATCAAAGAGTTCCTCTAAATAGAAAAAAAGAGATTCAAAGAATTAGTCAGCCTCTTGCAGAATTTGTAAAAAAATGGCATAAAGAAAATCCAAATGAATTCTTTCAAGTATTTGAGAATCCTAATGAGATATCTGAGGTTTACCAAATGATAATTACCCATATTGGGGATGGATGGGCTGGTTTACCAAATCACCACTGGATCGTTGAAGCACCCGCTGTTGTTTACGACTTTACGATTGAGCAAATACAAAATTGTATTACTGAGAAAAATAATAGGTATAAAGAATATATAAAAAGTTGTGATGAATGCTGGCTTTTGATTACTTTTAATGCATTTAAAAACTCTCAATCTTTCGAAATGCCTAAACAAATAAATCACAATTTTAAATCAAAATTTGAACGAGTTTTCATTTTAGATACCTCTCATAGAAAAAAACTGAAAGAACTCCCTATAGGAAAAGTTTGATTTCGATGTTTAATCATACTGTAATCTAACTCTTTTACAATGCTTCAAATATCCTCTGAATAAAAATCAATTCAACGTCAATAATATTTCTAATTACACCTTCATAGTTAATTTGCCAACTTGTTACTGGAATTTTGTTTAAACATCTGTACAATGAAGCAGCTATGGGACAGATACAGGTACTTGACCAGAATATGATAAATATGATAGCCGCCGGCGAGGTGATCGAGCGGCCGGCCAGCGTGGTCAAGGAGCTTGTTGAAAACAGCATAGATGCCGGGGCGACAAAAATAACCATAACAATCGAAGACGGCGGCAGAAAACTTATAACAGTCGCCGATAACGGCTGCGGAATGGATGCCGACGACCTCGCCCGTGCATTCGAGTCGCATACTACCAGTAAGATTAAAACCAGCAAAGACCTGCTTGGCATATCGACGCTGGGTTTCAGAGGTGAGGCCCTGGCAAGCATTGCATCTGTGGCCCAGGTAAAAGCCGTTAGCAGACAAAGAGATTCCACTTCAGCCAACTGTATTGAGATTGACTGTGGCAGCAAATCCGGCGTTAGTCCATGCAGCGCCGATTACGGCACAACAATACAGGTCAGGGATATTTTTTACAAGCTGCCGGCGCGGCGAAAATTCCTCAAAACGGCCAATACTGAAATGGGACACATTACCGAGCAATTCACTCATATTGCACTGGCTAATGACCATCTGGATTTAACACTCATTCATAACAGCAGAGAACTTTGTCGATTGCTGGAAAATGACGGGCTTCGCCGGAGAATAGCGGCATTGTTTCCAACTCCTTCGGGTGGAATTTCCGAAAACCTGATTGAAGCCGAAAGCAATGAAAAAGGTCTTCACCTTTTCGCCCTTATGGGTAAGCCCGATATTTCGAGAACAAGCGGCAAATTTCAATATATATTCCTCAACGGCAGATTCATCCGGGACAAATTTATCTCTCACGCCATCAAGGAGGCCTATCGAGGTCTGCTGGAGCCTAACAGGTTTCCGGTAGTCTTTTTATTTGTTCGAATGCCCCACGAAGATTACGATGTAAACGTACATCCGACGAAAAATGAAGTTCGCTTTTATAATTCCAACTTCGTTCATTCGCAAATCCTCGGTGTCCTCCGGGAAAAACTTCTGGGGACAAATCTTGAAATATCGGCAAAAATACCGACTGACTCACAACGGCAAAACGTTATGCCCCATTCGGCAATAAGACAAGACCAGAGAATCGCCGATGCAATGGCGGATTTTTTCAAAAAACACAGACCTGCTCAACGACAGGAGCATCTGCGGTTCCGGCCCGGCTCATCCGGAACAAAAAGCGAAATCTCACCCGGAGTATCAATGCAGGATATTTCACCCGATGTGGAATACGAAAAAAAATTCATTCAAATACACGATAGTTTCATCGTGGCACAAACGGACGAGGGATTTGTCCTTATCGACCAGCACGCCCTCCACGAACGTATAATCTACGAGGACTTATGCAGGCGGATTCGAAACAACAAACTACAATCACAAAGGCTGCTTATGCCGGAAAGTTTCGAATTGACCGAGGCCCAGGCCAACATACTTAAAAAAAATACCGAACTTATAGAGAAGTTAGGGATCGAGCTTGTCCCTTTCGCTCCCAGAACGATGGCTATCCAGTCTTTTCCTATCATACTGGCAAAGGCGGACCCGCTCGATTTTATACAGGATTTAATCGACTTGCTCGAGAGCAAGAATGCCGGTCTCGACGCGGACAGGCTGTTGGATGAGGTTCTGAATATGGCCTCGTGCAAGGCGGCAATCAAGGCCGGACAAAAGCTGACGGCAAGCGAAATAGAACAACTGCTTGCGGACAAAGCAACCGTGGATTGTTCGAGTCGCTGTCCTCATGGCAGACCTACAACAATCGAATTTACAATAAAAGACCTGGAAAAACAATTTAAGAGAACCTGATGAAAAAATGGCTGCCATTGTTGATAATCTCATGCCTGGCCGGTATGGGATTTATCTTTTTGTTAGCTCAATCCGGCCGAGAACCAATTGCTCCCGCCACCATTGATAAACCCCAAAGAATAGTCTCATTAGCTCCGAATCTCACAGAAATCCTTTTCGAGCTGGGACTCGGTGAAAATATTGTAGCTGTAACCAGTGACAGTGATTATCCCGCCGAAGTTGCTAATAAAAAAAAGGTCGGGACATTTTGGCACCCGAACATCGAAACTATCATATCATGCAAACCCGATTTGGTTATCACCCTGGATTTCGAACAGCAAAAGGCGGTTGCGGATTCATTAAGTCGGCTGGGTTATAATGTCCTGACATTAAAGACAGATAAAATCGAAGACCTATGGACAGCCATTACAAAGATCGGCTCGGCAACAGATTGCAAACAGCAGGCCGATGAACTTGTCAACAACCTCAAAGGCAAATTAAATGGCATGCAAGGTAAAACGGATTCTCTTAACAGAACCAGAGTATTATGGGTAATTCAGAGCGAGCCATTAAGAGTGGCAGGCAGAAATACCTTTATCAATGAATTAATCGATTTGGCCGGCGGGGAAAATGCCGTTGGCCCGACAATCCAACAATATCCATCTATAGCCTCAGAAGAGCTTATCACCTGCGAGGCCCAGGTTATTATTCAGTCGGCGATGGAGCCTGATAATATTGAGAAACAACAACAGGCCGCCGAAGTTTACTGGAGCAAATATTCAAATTTGCCGGCCGTTGAGAAAAACAGGATTTTTGTCCTTTATTCGAACGAAGTGCTCAGATTGGGGCCAAGATTACCTCAGGGCGTGGAAATTATTTCCCGCTTTCTACACCCGGATATATTTGCAAACAACACGACAACAAAATGAATCATGTGAAGATATGAAGGAAAAGGTATTATTATCCTGGAGCGACGGGTATAAATGCGGCAGGTAATATGAAATAATGACCGAAACATTAACTGCAAAAAAACTCGCGATTAGAATTATCATCTGCATTGCAGTACTTATTTCTGTAATTTGCCTTTGCGCTTTGACAGGCACTCAAAAAATATCCCCGGCAAAGATTTTCGACGGCCCCGGCCGAAATCCGGGTGACAACATCGATTACGAGATATTCATTATCAGATTGCAGCGAGTACTATTGGCGGTCCTTGTAGGGGCGGCATTAGCCTGCTCCGGCGTTGTGCTCCAGGCGATATTACGAAATCCATTGGCCGATCCTTATATATTGGGGATATCCAGCGGAGCAGGTTTAGGAGCCATAATCGCAATGCTCTCCGGCATAACATGGAGCCTCTGGGCCGGGTCCCCTATTGCGATGTTCGCATTCGTCGGAGCGATGGTAACAGTCTGGCTTGTCTGGAGTATCGGACATTTCACGGGAAGGTCCCAGGTAACTTCGCTGCTTTTGGCCGGCGTTGTTGTCAACGCATTTTTCTCGGCCATAATAATATTCTTGACCTCGATAGCAAAAAGTGAGCTGCTACGTTCCACAACCTACTGGTTAATGGGCAATATAACAAATCAAAATGCATCGGTGCTCCTGACCGCAGCTATTTGTATAATCACGGGAATAATCCTCTTGTTTAGCCTTTCCAACAGATTGAACATAATTACTTTAGGAGAATATGAAGCAAAGGGACTTGGCGTTAATACCGAAAAAACAAAAGTCCTCTCGTTTGCCCTTGCTGCTTTCGTTACCGCCGTAGCTGTCAGTTTAAGCGGGCTGATTGGATTCGTCGGTCTTATCGTCCCCCACGGAGTAAGGCTCGTATTCGGCCCCGACCATCGCCAGATTCTGCCATTGAGTGCAATCATCGGAGGTATATTTTTAGTAATCGCCGATACCTTAGCCAGAACGGTATTCGGACAGGAACAACTTCCGGTCGGTATCATAACCGCCATCACCGGCGGCCCTTTTTTCCTGATCTTGCTGGCAAGACACACTAAAAAAGTAAGTTGGTTAAAATGAGCGATATCATAGAAGTCGAAAATCTCAGTTTTGTTTATACACAAAACAATATCCTTAAAGATATCAGTTTCACAATATCATCGGGAAAATTCATCGGTATCGTCGGACCGAATGGAGCCGGCAAAACGACATTATTAAATCTGCTCTGTGGATTATTAAAACCAAAAACCGGTTTTATCAAAATCGATACTCACAATATTGAAACATACTCGGCTCCGGAACTGGCAAGAAAAGTCGCCGTCGTTCGTCAGGAATTCGTGCCTGTATTCGACTTTACAGTCACCCAGATAGTATCCATGGCAAGAACACCATATTTGGGCACATTCGGATTTATGGGTGCAAAAGACAGACAAATAGTCGAAGAAGCTCTTGAATCAACTGGAACGAGACAATTTGCAGCTCGCGCTGTTGGTAGCCTTAGCGGAGGTGAACGGCAAAGGGTGTTTATTGCACGTGCACTTGCACAAAAAACACCCATCTTACTGCTGGATGAGCCGACAAACTTCCTGGACATGAAACATCAGGTTGAAATATATGATCTGCTCAAAGCAGCCCAGCTAAAACAAGGCAAAACAATCGTTTCTGTCACGCATGATATCAATTTAGCGGCTCAATACTGTGATCTAATACTAATCCTGACATCCGAGGGAAGTTTCAAGTATGGCATTCCCAAAGACGTTTTAACCGTAAAGCAAATTACAGAGGTCTTTGATGTGAGAGTTTTCGCCGGAAAAATTAAGCAGGAGCATTTTTTCATTCCGTTAGGCAAATTTGCAAAAAATGGCGGCAAAACCGGCAATACATAGGATTAAATATATTCATAATTCCTTTTGTATCAATATCTTAGCTCCACTAAAACATTTTGCCTTGAATAATTCTACCGACTGCTCTATACTTTTCACACTTTATTAAAAACCTTCGATAAAACAAATGCTGTACAAATGACATAATTATATGTTATTATGATATACTTATAAGTTTTATAGTCAGATGTATTAGCAGTTTGAAAGGCTGAGAAGCAAGTGGCACAAAAACGCAAAAAGGTTACAAGGGAAAAAGTAAGCTCCACCCGGAAAAGGAAACGCAGCCTGACCACTTCGGATCTTAAACACTTCAAACAAATGTTGCTCGAAAAGCGCATGGAAATTTTAAGAAATGTGATGGAAATCGAAGGTGAAGCTCTGAAAAAATCCCGTTTGGATGCCAGCGGAGACTTATCGAGTATGCCTATCCATATGGCAGACCTTGGAACCGATAATTACGAGCAGGAATTTGCTCTTGGTCTTATGGATGGTGAAAGAAAGCTGCTTAGAGAAATAGACTATGCGCTGGAACGTATCAGCAACAGAACTTACGGTATCTGCACCGGGACCGGCCAGCCGATACCAAAGGCCAGGCTCGAAGCCCAGCCATGGGCCAGATATTGCATCGAATATGCCCGGAAACTGGAACGAGGTCTGGTAGTGGAAGAAGAAGAATAAAAATAGGTATGAAGCAAACCTGCCCGATCTGCCGCAAAATTATTAAACCTTCCGATCAAAAACAACTCAAAGATATGCATTTCTTCCCATTCTGCTCCGAACGATGTAAACTCATAGACTTGGGTGTTTGGCTGGATGTCGGTTATAAAGTGGTTTCCAACCTGCAGTCTCAGGAGTCGGACATTCCACCGGAAAGATCCCCGTTTGTACCCGACGATCAGTAAATAAATAGTGGTATTCTCGAGTAAAAACTTGTTTAAAAATAGTTGAAATCAACAGATAATACGTTATATGTAGATTCTGCGTTTACCCTTTACTCGACCAACGGCGATTGTAACCTTATTGAAAGGAGACAAGATGGTCAGCGGCAATGAATATTCCAAATATACGGATATACTGCTTTTTCCGAAAATCTTCCAGGCGTTCCGCATGTCTATTCAGCCAACCAAATTTATCATCATATTTTCCGCCCTTGCAATCATAAGCCTGGCCGGCTGGCTGATGGATTTCGGCAAAACTGTCACTGTCGACCGTTACGATAACGGCCAAACAATGCAGACGGAACTGGACCGTTATATGACAGACCCGACACAGGTCGAGATGTTCATCGAAAACTACAAGACACAAGGTCAGGGTGTCGGGGTTTTCTTCACACTGTGGCATTTCGGATCCGAAAAGTACCACAACATTCTTAAAGAGCTTTTCGAGCTGAGGTTTACAAGTATTGCAACAAACATGGCCGACTGTTTTACGGCTCTGAGATGGGTACTAAGATATCATACTCTTTATTGTATTATATTCATTGCAATAATACTCGCTGTGACATCCATAGCCGGCGGAGCAATCTGCCGTATATCCGCCCTGCAGGTAGCCCGAGGTGAAAAACCCGGCCTTACCGAAGCGGTGCGATTCAGTATAAAAAGATTCACAAGTTTCGTAACAGCGCCGCTGGCTCCGATTACTATAATTTTATTCATTGGAATTTTCATACTCCTTTTGGGACTGATAGGCAATATTCCCAGGGTCGGTGAGCTGATTGTAGGCCTTGGTATGCCTTTAGTGCTGTTTGCCGGTTTCCTTATAGCAATTGTCGTAATAGGAACAGTTGCAGGATTCAACCTGATGTTCCCCGCTATAGCTTACGACGGCTCCGATTGTTTCGATGCGATAAGCCGCTCATTCAGCTATGTTTATGCAAGGCCCTGGAGAATGCTCGCCTATACCCTGATAGCCGTTGTCTATGGTTCAATCTGTTACATATTCGTTAGATTTTTTGCCTTTCTGTCACTCTTTATTTCGCATTGGTTCCTGCGGTTTACTCTATGGGCTAAAAACGGCGGCCAGGAAATGAATAAACTCGAATCTATCTGGCCGGAACCGGAATTTATGAAGTTTTTGGTTGATCCTTCAACTTTGAGCACCGCCAACTGGACGGAAAAAGTGGCTGCTTTTTTGGTTTACATATTCCTGCTGGTCGTTATTGGTTTGGTGGTTTCTTTCGTTATCAATTTCTATTTCTCCGCCAACACAATAATTTATTCGCTTTTGCGGCATAAAGTTGACAATACCGCTTTCGATGATATTTACACCACCACCGAAACGACAGAAACCGAACCGGCCCAAACCGAATCGGCCGAAACCGAATCGCCGAAAGAGCAAACCCCCCCGGAACCACAAGCCGAATCGGAAAGCGACTCATAATCGCCTATAACTTTCGGATTTCGAGCTTAGTGCTTAGAATTTCCGGCCGGAGGCTGGCAAATTGGCTTTGTTTTTTTGGTCCCCAAAATCTTATAAATCCTCGTATTTACTTGTCATAAAAGAGCTTGCGCCAATTTGGGTCTTGCCCAAATTGGCTTTGTTTTGCATTTTTTCCTGACCACGGCGAAGTTCTACGAAGTCGGGTTTCCCCCAAGGCAGGCCTTGGGGCTAAATATGAATGTTTTTAATATGTTTTAACTTTTAACTTTACACTTTGAACTTTTAACTTGCTTTCCCTATCCGCCGTACGCTATCCGCTATACGCTAATAGTAATTATACCCAAAATCCGCCTTAACACAACGAAAAACAGGGTTTATTCGGGAAAATGTCCATGACTTTCCCCCCGCTGTATAGTTTTGCTATGCAAAACTGCGGGGGCGTCTTGCGTTGTGCATCCCTTCGCTTCTCTCGAGGACAGGTGTGCGTATTGCGGAACGAAAAAATGTACCGGGTACATTAAATTCCCCCTGAAGAGCAAGTTTTGGAGAAAACTAGGAGAAAACTAGGGAGAAAACTAGGGACGTTTACCGAATGGCGGGACTTTAAGCAACATGTTTTAGCCTCCATAGAGATCTTGCTATCTTCATAGACGGATAATGTTGCCACTCTCTCCTGACCATT
>Ga0315543_1001167_pt1 | contig 29269 bp, 26 predicted proteins | sample SalMarSW160210MG_2_FD_203098 | JGI IMG/M metagenome (GOLD analysis project Ga0315543, IMG submission 203098) | Salt marsh sediment microbial communities from the Plum Island Ecosystem LTER, Massachusetts, United States - Salt Marsh Sediment SW1601-210 ... | reverse complement strand
CAATTTGCCATGCCTTGACGCCTATGTCAACTGCTTCACGCTCTGCCTGTTTAATATCAATCCTGCTGGTTATTAGTAGTCCAGCGAGTTTTTCAGCCTGTGGTTTCAGCACTTCCTGCCAGCGGCGTCGAGCCAATTCCTCCTTTGCTAACAAATCTGCCAACAAATGCTCACGGGCCTTCTGTTTCTCTTCTCGTTGTGTTTTAACTTGAGCCAGGCGTTCGGCCCGGTGCTTTCGACTGACAGGTGACAATAGCATTTCCAGCAGCCCTGCCACAGGGTCGACAATCACCCAGACCAGAAAGGTCGTCCCCAAAGTCCCCAGTGCGATTCCCAACAGAAATTGATTGATTCTATTTTCGCCTATCATTCCCAGGCAGCCTGCCAGGCCGCCTAAAAAAGGAGCCGCGATGTAGAATGCCGTATAGTAATTCGTACTTGTTAACGGATGTTCTACTTCTATCTTTTGACTCCTGGCTGCCCCCCTGAAAATTGCGAACAAGTACAAGCTGACCAGCAAAAAAACAAGTAGTGCTGAGTATCCCGACAGTGAAAATATAACCCACCAGCGAACACCTGCCTGCCGCAATGCCAAAACCAGAATATAGCCGACACACAGCATAAACCAGGCCGTGCTGGCCAAGTGGACCAATTTCAATTTCTTTCGCTGAGTCATTAGCACCACCGATTTATTCCGAATTTATCATGCAGTGGTTAAGTGCGTTTAGCTGGGAAAAGTTATCTATATCCGCCACTGTGCCCATACGAGCCGGGGGGGCCCTGGACAATATAAATTCCCGAGAAAGCTCGTGCAATCGGCCGTATTATCTCTTCTATCTTCAAGCCTATTGCCGCCAATACGGTTGGCGGTACGAATATTATGTCACCTTCCTGCAGCAAAACGTCCTTGCTGGTATCGCCATGGGCTATCATACGGTCGAAGTTTACTTCAAAAATTTTAGGTCGAATGCTCTTGTCTCTTGACGGCCTTATTACCTGTACCCGTTTCACCCAGGCCATAGGGTTAGGTTTTGCGTTAGCAAGGGCAGTTAACACGCTATCCCTGCCGGTATAGGTTTTTGGGCCGGGTAAATAGACCTCGCCTAATACGTAAAACACCTTGCTTTGGTACGCGACAACCCGAACATCTATCGGCTTATCTCCTGCTAATGTGTAAAGCTCTAAAGCCTTCAGGCGCAATATGTCAGCAGCCTGTTCCGGTGTTTTGCCCGCTACTTCTATCTCACCCAGAGCTTCAAAGCTTACCTTGCCATCCGGCCGAATTTGCTGCCGTTGCAGGTGAATTTCCGGCACCTTTGAACAATGTATCTCGATTTCATCTGGTGGTTGTAAAATATAGCTTTTTATAGTTACATTAACCTCGTCTGGCTTTTGAAATGCTTCTATGTCTTTGCGATGAGACGAAAAGCAACCTGTTAAACCAACCATAATTAGCGACAAAAATACATCAAGTATTACCCTTTTATATGTCATTATTCTCCTCATTCCCGGTTATGGCACAGAAATATGCCATCTATACTAAATATGCTTGAAAACAAGCTTGTGTATTAGCGTGTATACTAATTGACTACTATGCTTTATGTCAAGCTTTTTCCCTTCAAACTTCGGGGTTTTTTGAGAACTTTTTCCAGCTTAGGTATGGTAATGTAAGGGCAAGTTGTAATGTGATGTAAGCCCTTATTACACAGGGAGATGCGCCATAGTGAACTGTTGAGCTCTAACAGAATTTGGTGCTATTTTGGGGATATATTTTACTGTGAATGAAAGGCAGGCACATATGGCGGTAAACATCCTGAGTTTTAACGGTGAAAAACCGTGAAATAGGGCGGTTTAAGGATGGTTAATTCCACACTTCTCATAAACACTTTTTCAAAGTACGCATTTCTGAGTACTTATAAAATCCCCTTAAAAAATTAACGGAGAGGGCGGGATTCGAACCCGCGGTACCCTAAAAGGGCACACCGGTTTTCGAAACCGGCTCGATCAGCCGCTCCGACACCTCTCCTTTGACATTTAATATTGACTATTTTCCATTTACGATTTTTTTATCTCTGATTTTCTTGGCCAGTATAGCAGCAAAAAGAACAGGTTGCAATTGAAATCCCTCACATAGGTGGATATTATGGTAACTCAAGAAAGGTAATTTGCTTAAGAATCGGGCGAACTGTTATTAAAGATTTTAGAGGAACAGAAATGTATGTCATACCGGCAATAGATTTAAGAGATGGTAAATGTGTTCGGCTCATCCAGGGTGAATATCATCGGCAGATAACCTATCAGGATAATCCAGTCAAACAGGCCCAGGAATTTAGCCAGGCCGGGGCGCAATGGTTGCATATTGTCGATTTGGATGGGGCCAAATTGGGCAAGCCGGTTAATATCGAAGCCATATCTGCCATAGCAAATCTTGGGCAATTCAAGATTGAGGTTGGCGGCGGACTACGGGACGAGGATTCTGTAAAGCAATTGCTCGATATGGGCGCAGAACGTGTGATAATCGGAACTAAAGCCGTCAGCGACTTTGCGTGGTTCAGCGAGATAACCGAAAAGTTCAGCGGTAAGATTGCACTCGGCATTGATGCAAGAGGCTCGAAAGTAGCCACTCACGGCTGGACACAGAATAGCCCGCAACTTTTGCTGGACTTTGCCATCGAAGCTGCCAAATTACCTTTGGCAGCAATAATATATACCGACATTGCCAGAGACGGCATGATGACAGGGCCAAATCTTGAAAGAACAAAGGCGCTTGTAGGGGCGGTAGAGGTGCCTGTTGTTGCTTCCGGCGGCGTAAGCACGATAGATAACATTAAAAAGCTGGCTGAGTTGAGGGTTGAAGCCGCAATAATCGGCAGGGCTTTGTACGAAGGCACACTCAAACTTTCCGACGCAATAAACGCTGCTATGACATCATCCGGCCCACCATCATAGATATGCCTACATCTTCTTCAGATGAACTTGAATCACGGTAATGTCAGCGGGAGTAATACCGCTTATTCGAGAGGCCTGACCGAGTGTGCTCGGCCTAAAAAGCGACAGCTTTTCTTTTGCTTCTGCCCGAAGATGCGTAATTGTATTGTAATCCAAATCAAGCGGGAGCTTTTTGTTGTCTAAAGTTTGCAAACCAGCTGCCAGTCGCTGCTGTTTAGCTAAATAACCTTCATATTTTGCGTCGATGATTGCGGCCTGCAAAACATCACTGCCGAGGTTCATATTTCTGATTTCAGGATTCTGAGCCAGCGTTTTTGCAACGTTACTACCCGGTTTTCGCAGCTGCTGCCATAAACTCTGGCCATCCGACCGAGTGCTCGTCAGATAACCTTTAAGTTTATCAATATCTTCTGTCTTTTTCTGGAATTTGACCCAGCGCTTTTGGTCCACAAGACCTACTGATTTACCGATTTGCGTCAATCTTCTATCCGCGTTATCCGCTCTAAGAAGTAAACGGTATTCAGCCCGTGATGTGAACATTCGGTACGGCTCATCAATGCCCTTGGTCAGCAGGTCATCTATTAGTACGCCGATATATGCCTGGTCTCTGCCAAGAACGACCGGTTCTTTGGCTTGGACTTTTCTTGCTGCATTTATACCTGCCATAATGCCCTGGCCTGCCGCCTCTTCGTATCCGCTGGTACCGTTTATCTGTCCTGCCAGAAACAGCCCGGATATTTTCTTGGTCTCCAGACTGGGTATTAATTGAATTGGTGGGCAATAATCATATTCGATCGCATAAGCGTAATAAATAATTCGTGCATTTTCCGTCCCTGGCAGTAATCTTAGCAATTGCTCTTGAACATCTTTAGGCATAGAGGTAAAAATTCCGTTGCAGTAAATCGTCTTTATCGTGTCTTCTTCCGGCTCCAGAAAGATTCGGTGCTGGGTTTTATCTGCAAACCTGACGACTTTGCCTTCGATGCTCGGGCAGTAACGCGGGTCGGCCCCGGTTATCTGGCCGGAGGAAAGGGGAGCACGGTGCAGATTGTCTCGAAGCAGTTTGTGTATTTTTTCATTCGTATATGTAATCCAGCAGGGCACCTGTGGCTGGTCTATCGATTCGGTCATAAATGAAAACGGCACTGGCGGGTCATCTCCCGGCTGGATTTGCAATTTGTCCACATCCACGGTTGCCGCATCTAATCTTGGTGTTGTATCGGTTGCCATTCGGCCAAGTTTCAATCCGAGCCGTTTCAGGCTCTGTGAAAGTTCGATGCTGGGCGGCTCATCGAGTCGGCCACCGGCCCATTTCTCACTGCCGATATACATCATCCCGCCAAGAAAAGTCCCCGTGGTTACAACAACTGTCTGTGCATAGTAAACCGAACCATCCTTGCAACCCACCGCTCGCACCTTATTGTTTTCCGTTATTATCTCGGTTGCTATTGCCTCGATGATGGTCAGATTTTCAGTTTGTTCGAGTGCGTGCCTCATAAATTCCCGGTACTTTTGCCTGTCGGCCTGGGCGCGAGGTGATTGAACGGCTGGGCCTTTTGAACGATTCAGCATTCGAAACTGAATACCTGTTGCATCTGTAGCCAGCCCCATCAGCCCACCAAGTGCATCAACCTCGCGTGCTATCTGTCCCTTGGCAAGTCCGCCAATGGCTGGATTACAGCTCATCTTGGCTATTGTGTCTTTGCTGATGGTTATGAGGGCTGTTTTGGCGCCAATCCTGGCGGCGGCGTGAGCAGCTTCGACACCGGCGTGACCAGCGCCTATAACAATGCAATCAAAACCATTTGTTTTCGTTCTGTTAGACATATTTAGTCAGTATAGCCCTGTGGGCTTTCTAATCAACTCGTGATGTTTGAAATAGTTCGACAAGCTCACTATAAATTGGCTTTGTTTGGGTTTGTTTTTATTGTCATTGTTCATAGTTTTTTGTTCATAGTTCATTGTAAAACAATAGCTTACATTCATTTGGTCGTTTTGGAAATTGGCTTTGGGATTTTTAGGCCAAAAAGGGGGGTTCATTTTTATAATCCTTTGTTTTACCATAACTTACAATCGCTCGATTTTGATGGAAATTGGGTTTGTTTTGCATAATTTAGTTCATAGTTCATAGTTCGTAGTTCGTTGTTCATAGTTCGCTAATCCTTAATATTCAATGTTCATAGTTCATAGTTCGTAGTTCATTGCAACTCGTAACTGGTTTATTGGTTATTCTGGAACTGCTGTTCCGTAAGACTTGTCCGCAGATACCTGCGAGACTCTCCGATCGCTTCTGCGCAGCCCCGTGTTCGGGGCCTCCCCCAATTGTCTGTATTATATTAGATATGGCCTATTTTTCAAGCAGAAAATAAATAAAATTTCGTATCTCGTGAAGCGTGAAGGGTGAAGCGTAGATGAGTAAATGCGTAGATGGGGGGATGTGAGGAGTTTAAAGTTCAATCCTCCTTCGTTGAAACTTCGGAGGACAAGAGTGTAATCCGCCGTCGTTAAAACTATGGCGAGACAAGAGTGTAAAGTTGTGGTATCGTTGCGCGATGGATTTTAATTGTTAGAAACGAAAAGGCATGAAAAGAATGGGTCATCACGAGTCTAATCAAGTCTTGACAAATGATGTCATTTCTCTAATAATAGTATCAGAATAAAGGATTTGGTATGCATTTTGAAATAATAGGTGAGATTGAGAGTATTGAGACGATAGCCACCGGTGGAAGAATCAAAGATATTATGCGGCTTCGTAAACAATATGGCTCCGCTAAATGGCGAAAACTTAAAGGGATTGCTAAAGTCCGCCTTCAGAGCGGAAGTGTCCGCAATGCTGAGATTCACTGGTATGAAGCTCATGGCATAGGCAGAAAGAAGTTGAAAATCAAAAGATTACTGGATTAAAATTATGGCTAAAGAAAGCAAAAAACAGTCATTTGGGCTTTGCATAGAGAACAAGGAATGCGAGGATTTGGAAAAGCGTAAGATTTACAGAGTCCTGCCGGACGATGAGGCAGCAAAGGAAGGATACCTGAGAATCGTTGACGAGTCTGGGGAGGACTATCTGTATCCTAAGTCCTACTTCATTCTTGTCGAACTGCCTATCGAAGCGCAGGATGCCTTGCAAGTTGCAAGCTGACCGCTACATTACCATAACATCTTGATAAAAAACATTGCAGAATTCGTTAAGTTTGGCTTCTTATACGGAAACTATATAAGCAATAGTTAAGTCACAAAAATAGAACGTGAACAGACCCGAGAGGCACAGCCTATGAATGTTTCACAATGCGGTTGGACAATAGCACGATTCTCCAGTTCGATCATTGGAGCGTCGGTCACTGCTGCTATCATCTCCCAATTGAAAACAGATTGGACAATTCCTGGTGCATTTGTTGGGTGTGTTATTGGACGTTTTCTAACTCTCCCCTTTTGTGGTCTACTTGCAATATCTTTTGGAATCGTCGGATCGTTGATAGTGGGACCGCACACAATACAATCGTCTTCTGACAAAACCCTTACTCGGTGCGGCACAATCGCACTCTTCGTGGCCGCCCTTGTCAGTTGCTTTCCGCTCTACAAGACTCTCTCTATGCATTGGTTTCTATTGGCAATTGGAGTTACTATAGTGCTGTCGTTCGTGCCATATTCACCGCGCGGTGTGACAGCGGTTCTGCCTTATTCACCGCAGAGCGAAGAGATAGGAAGGAGAGGACAGAACGAACAACAGGGTGGTGACGCGAACAGGCCGCGCACCTGACCCGTAGCGTTCTCTATGTGCTTTGGGAGATTAAAAGCTGGATACTTGATGCTCGATATTAGATGATATAATAAATTGCTCGATTTTTAAGGACTTATATGGTATCTTTATAGCAGAGGTGAGCAGAAATGGACAAAAAGACCTTAAAAATAACCTCCATACATGATAAAGACGACCATAATTACTGGGCGAAAAAGTCTTATCTTGAAAGAATCAAGGCCTTAGAAGAGTTAAGGAGAATTATATTCGGTTATGACCCATCTACCGAAAGACTTCAGAGAACTTTTACAATTACTCAACTCAAAAAAGATTGAGTATTTAGTAGTCGGCGGCTATGCCGTTGCCCTCTATGGATATCCACGGGCCACCGGAGATATGGATATCTGGATTGCCATCTCCAAAGATAATGCCCGCAAAACCGCCGAAGCCTTAAAGAAATTTGGTTTCGATGCCCCCCAGTTAAAAGAAGAATTGTTCTTAGAAAAAGAAAAAAATATAAGGATGGGAAATCCTCCGCTACGAATAGAGATTCTAACATCTATAGATGGCGTTGAGTTCACTGAATGTTACAGAAGCAAAAATACTGTAACCTTAGATGGTATAGACGTAAATTTTATATCCCTCGAAGATTTAAAGAAAAACAAAAAAGCCAGCGGAAGACATCAGGATTTAGCGGATGTTGAAAATTTAGAAAAATAAAATATCTTCTAATGACTTAATCCGACTTTTTATGGCTAATCCTTCTCTGCTAGCGCAACTGCCGAGGCAATTGCGAAATTAGCTGTGTGTGTAATACTAATACTTATGTGTTTAATGCCGAGCTTATCAGCGATTTTTTTAACTTCTCCGGTAAGAGTAACCTCCGGTTGACCTGCCGGATTATTTACTATCTCAATGTCGGTCCAGGCAATCTTGCCCCGCCAGCCGGTCCCCATCAGTTTAAGAATAGCTTCCTTTGCTGCAAAACGGCCAGCCAGTTTCTCTGTTCCATCTTTTTTTGCCTCGGCATAGGCTTGTTCAGCGTCGGTGAAAACCTTATTTAGGAAACGCTCCCCGTGCTGTTTTACCATCTCTTCTATTCGCGGAAAATCTACGAGGTCTATACCATGTGCTATGATTTCCATGTTCTCGATACTCGATTCTTGATTCTCGATACTCGATTCTTGATTCTCGATATTCATTTGCTACGAGCATCGAGCATCTGGCATCAAGCATCCGGTTGTTTTTATTGGTTGCTTATTCGGTAGATTTTTTCAATACAAAAATCTATGAATTTGTCCTTTTCTTCGAGCTCCCTTTGCTGCATAACTTTGGCATTAAGCTTATTGATAACTTCCCACCGGCGGTCGGCCATAATCCTTTGTTTTACCTGTCGTTGCACTTTTTCAAACGGCTCATAGTCTTTTGAGCGTTTTTTCTCGAGCTTCATTATAAAAATATGCCTCTTTGCTTCAATCGGTCCTGCAATTTGACCTGGCGTTAATCTCTCTGCTTCAGCGGCAAGAATATCATAAGGTTTAGCCAGCGAATCCGGGTTCACCGGTTCCCACAATCCACCAAATGCTTGCCTGTGTCCGTGTGAGTATACTATCGCTAATTCACCGAAATTTTCGTCGGCTCGAATTCGCCCAACCAGCTCGTTAGCGAGTTTTCTCGCTTCTTCAAGCGGGTTTTGATTTGGGTCTGAAAGCCCCAGTTTGTCAGGCTGGATATCTATCAGACGAAACTGTATTGAAGCCGGACTAACGAAGGATTCTTCCTTCATTTTCTCGTAATAGGTCTTTAGCCGGCGATAACTAATAGGGCTGTTGGTACCGGGGAATTCCTTTGCTATATACGATTGAGTAAGCATCAGTTTTTTTTGACGTTCCTTGAAACTCCGTCTATCCAATCCCATTTGTTTAAGTGCTTCATCTGCCTTGACCTGGTCGCCTCCAAAGTTGAGAATAAATTTTCTCAGCTCCATTTCTGCCGCTTTTTCCAGTGCTTCGTTAACATTCTCTGCAGCCTGGCTTTTAGCCAGTTGATAAAATAGAATGTCTGCAATCTTAATTGACAGCGCCGATTCGAGAGGTTCTCTGGCCTGCTCTTTGAATTGCTCAAAGCTGCTCGTTTGTGCTGTTGGCGTAAGATATTCAATTGGCGAGATGAACATTTCCCTCAGTTCAACCGGCGAATTAATTATATCATCACTGCTGATACTCTCGCCGCCAATAACAAGCACTGGTTCGCCTGTTTCTTCCAAAAGCTTTATCTTTTGCTTGAGGGCCAATCGTTGCAGCTCGGCTTCGGCTGAAGCCGACTTGTTGCTATCTGCACAGCTGCCGACAAAAAATAGGACGAAAAAAGAACAACCCAAAACTGGTTTCAACCATTTATAATTTTTTTCTTTACGCATTTTGAACCGACCTCTTGATTCAAAAAAGGACCTTAAAATTAAAAAACATATTACGATAAGCAGCTTAAAACATTAATCGTAAACGCAAATTGACAAAATTGCAATCCTTATTTTCAAATCAGGCTATCGAAAGTATCTCCGTTATAGCTAAAGATAAAGAAGGCCAAATCCTTCTTACGGCCTCCTACGACAACTCAAAGCAATACACTGTCAGCAAACTTGCCAAGGAATTCGGCTCAGAATTGGCAAAGAGGCTAAAATAAGAAACGCTTGATACTTTTATCCCTCACTTTTTCTTTCTGCCAGGATTTTTCGCAAAATTGTTATTAGTGTTCTCGGCTCGAAGTAGTTGGCAGGTAAGCGCAAATATATGGTTTTGGAATCAACGCTTCTAATTTTTCCACTAATTTTTGAAAATAGGGATTGAGCTTTTTGTCCAGTATCTTTTTCAAACGAAAATATCAAGTCTTGGCCGGAAAGGACAATGCTTTTTATTTCGTGCTTGCCGGCTGCAATTCGCAATTGGGCCAATTCCAGCAGCAGCTTGACCTCATCCGGCACAGGGCCATAAACATCAGTTAGTTCGCTTTCTATCTGTTTCAAATCCTCTGTGGTTTTTGCAACGGCGATTTTGCGGTAAACATCCATCCGCAATCTGTCGAGCGGTATGTAATTTTTGGGTATATATGCAGCAAAACCCAAATCGATAGTTGCTGTAGGTATGGATTCAGTCGGCTCGTTTTTTAATCTTTTGACGGCGTCAGCCAGCAATTCACAGTACATCTGGTAACCCACGATTTGAATATGGCCGGACTGTTCCGGCCCTAAAATATTGCCGGCGCCTCGAATCTCCAAATCCCGCAAGGCAATCCTGAAGCCGGCGCCTAAACTTGAATAATCTTCTATGGCTTTGAGCCGTTTGGCTGCCAACGGCGTAATCGGCCGAGACGCGGGAAGCAGCATATATGCATACGCCCTGTGTTTGTACCTGCCGACCCTGCCACGAAGCTGATGCATCTCCGCCAGGCCGAACCTGTCCGCATCATTTATAAAAATCGTATTCGCATTGGGAATATCCAGACCCGATTCGATAATCGTCGTGCATACCAGTACGTTGGTATCACCCATTACAAAATCTATCATCGCTTTTTCCAGCTCGCTCTTCGGCATCTGGCCGTGTGCAATGGTAACCTTCGCATCAGGCACAAGTTTTTGGAGCTCCCAGGCCTTTTTCTCAATCGTCCTGACCCTGTTGTGCAGGAAAAATACCTGTCCCTGACGGTTCAATTCACGGTAGATGGCCTTTTTAATAAGCTCTTTGTTGTAGGCGGTTACGTTTGTTGCTATGCTGCGTCTGTCCAGCGGCGGCGTCGCCAGCGAGCTTATATCACGCAGACCCAATAATGACATATGCAGTGTCCGCGGAATCGGCGTAGCTGTCATTGTAAGGACATCGACGTTGACACACAGCTTTTTGAGTTTTTCTTTATGTTCGACCCCAAACCGCTGCTCCTCGTCGATTATCACCAGCCCTAAATCCTTTAATCCCACGTCGCCGCTTAAAAGCCGATGTGTGCCTATAAGTATATCGACCTTGCCTGCCTTTGCCCGTGCGATAATGTCGGCTGCCTGTTTTGTTGTTTTGAATCGATTTAAAATTTCGATATTGACCGGAAAATCAGCAAACCGCTCGGTGAAAGTCCTGCCGTGCTGGGCACACAATACTGTTGTCGGCACAAGCACCGCCACCTGCTTTCCGTTCTCGACCGTCTTAAACGCCGCCCGCATCGCAAGCTCGGTCTTGCCGTAACCGACGTCGCCGCACAGTAATCTATCCATCACCATTGGCTGCTGCATATCCGCTTTGATTTGCTCTGCCGCGGTAGTCTGGTCCGGCGTTTCCTGATAGGGGAAAGACTCTTCGAATTCGGCCTGCCAGTTCGAATCTTCTGTGAACTTAATTCCACCCATTGTCTGGCGTCTGGCCTGAACCTCAAGCAATTCGGCTGCGAGGTCAGCAACGGAGCGAGCGACCTTTTGCTTTTGCTTGAGCCATCTTTTCGAGCCGACCTTGCTTAATTTCGGCCGCTTCGGACTTGTCCCTATGTACTTCTGCACCAGCGCAATATTGCGAACCGAAACCTGGATTTTTACGCCGTCGGCATATTCAATTGTAAGATACTCTGAAGCAATGTCCTTTTCCTTTATAGTTTTCACGCCTGAAAACTTACCGATGCCGTAGGAAGCGTGGACAACATAGTCACCTTCCTGCAAATCGCTGAGCGCTTCCACCGATGCCATCGCCCGTGTCGGCCTTTGCCTTCTCCGCAGCGCATATTGACCAAACAGCTCGTGATGACTTATTACAATTGTATTTAGCGAATTTATGACAAAGCCCTGATGAACAAAACCTCTGGTCAGCTTAAAATTCGCCCCCGATATTGTCTTCGCCAGGAAGACTCGGGGGTTAATATCCTCAATAATCTCACCTATCCGTTTAATCTCAGCTTCAGCTTCGCAGTAAAGCAGCACTTTCTTTCCCTGTTTTGCCTCTTGGACCAATTCTTTTAGTGCCTCTTTGTGTCCCGCCCAGACCGAAGTTGCCATGTGCTGGAACTGCTGCACACTTCTAATATCCACTTTGAGAAAATCATCCGTCCCCTCGGCTGTGCTCGGGCCTTCGCCACGCCGAAGTGGCTTCGTCCACGCAGGCGGGACAGGCTTGGCCGTAGCGAATCTGCAAATATGTAGTTGTGTGAATTTGCCCAACGCATTAAAGATATCTTCCCAGCTATAAAGGCGGCTCGCATCTTCGGCCCGCTGGTGATATATCTTTGCCACCTCTTCGATATCAGACGGCTCTTCGAGAATTATTATGCAATCTTCCGGCAGGATGTTTACGAAAAGCTCCCTCTGCTCTACCGTGGTGCCGCACACTACGGAAATAATTCCAATACCCGTTATTTGTCGAATCGACCGCTGCGTATCGAGGTCAATTTCGCGGATGCTTTCTATGGTGTCACCAAAAAATTCAATCCTGACCGCCTCGGCAGTCTGAGAAGAAACACCTTTCTGATTTTCCTCCAACAGAATTTTTTCGGTGGTCAGCGGCGCGTATATATCGACAATTCCTCCTCGACGAGCAAATTGACCCGGTAAATCGACTCTTTCAACATGTTCAAAACCGCTATCGACCAGCCAATTAACAACATGCTCCAGTGATATCTCTTTTTTTATCTCTAATCGCAGACAACTTTCCTGCAGGACCTTTGGCTTTGGTATCGGCTGGCAAAGCGATTGAATCGATGCGGGGATAATAAATTTGTCTCTATCCGGACGAGATGCGAGAGATTCATCCTTCGCAGTAGCCCCCGACAAGTCGGGGCTGCTACGGAGAATGGACGAGAGACGAGAGACGAATTTTAGCCGCTCGGTTCTTATTTCATCAGTGGCATCTGCTAAATCTTCTTCACCTTCCCATGCGGCAAATGGCTCAATCCTCCGGCCGCTAAAGGTGTGTAAATCGTCAGCAGCTTTATCGGCATCGTCGATGTGCGGACAAATGTAAAGAATTGGCCGTTCAAGTTTTTCTGATATATGAGCTGCCAATAAGCGCGCAAAGGACCCCCACGTCCCCTCGACTTTAACCACCCCCTCATCAGCTTTGGCGGGGGTCAGTCGAGAGATTATCTGAGAAACTATTCTCTCTTTGTCGAGATTCATTGACTATATAAAAGCCGCCAATTTTAAGTCAGCGACAAGATAAACAACCCTGAATATTAACGGGTCGATGGTCAGCAGTCAATCAGATGCCGAAGCTCGTTCCGACGGCTCGGGCCGCTTTTATAAGGTGATGATTTTTTGGCACCGTCTTTATTTTGCCGGCGACCCGTGAAAGGGCGATGCTCGATAGTTTGCCATCTTTCATCACAACCAGGTGGCCTCTAACGCCTTTCATTAGAAGTTCGATGGCAGTATAGCCAAAGTTGGTAGCCAGGGTCCTGTCGAAGGGTGTAGGTGTTCCGCCTCGTTGTATATGGCCGAGGACAATCGCTCTGCAATCAAGAGAGGTGTGTTCTTTGATTTGCTCAGCCAGCACATTTGCGACCCCACCGAGTCGAATCGGGTCTGGACTGTGAGCAAGCTTTTTGGCAACGACCATTTTACCGCCTTTTTCCCTTGCCCCTTCAGCAACTACTATTATGCTGAATCTCTTGCCTCGCTTCGACCGGCCGAGCACAAATTCGCAGATTTTATCGATTCTGTATGGCATCTCCGGTAAAAGAATGACATCCGAGCCGCTTGCTACGCCCGCATAAAGGGCAATCCAGCCGGCGTATCTGCCCATAACCTCCACTATCATTACCCTATGGTGCGAACTGGCTGTGGTATGGACTTTATCAATCGCTTCTGTTGCGGTTGTAACGGCGGTATTAAAACCAAAAGTAATGTCCGTGCCGTAAAGGTCGTTATCGATTGTTTTGGGTACACCCATGACAGTTAAGCCCCTTTTGGCAAATCTGGCAGCCGATGCCATTGTGCCGTCACCACCGATACAAATAAGGGTATCGATATTACGGCCCTTGAGCGCCTTGATACATTGAGCAGAGACATCCCTCGTCTGGACTTTTTTGCCGACCTTGATTTGATGAGCAGAAGGATTAGCTGTATTAGACGAACCCAGAATCGTTCCGCCGGCGGTCAGTATGTTGCTTACTTCATTGTAGCTGAGCACGTGCATCCGGTCTTCAATCAGGCCCAGAAACCCATCTTCGATTCCCCAGACCTCCAGGCCGTATTTATTTATCGCAGTCTTGGTAACGGCCCTGATAACTGCATTAAGGCCCGGGCAATCGCCGCCACCGGTCATTACCGCTATGGATTTAATACTCTTTGTTTTCATAATGTTCAGTATCTTATGATTATCAACTCACAGCTTTTTTTGCGGCTTTTATTGCGTTTTCTACAGTAATACCGAATTTCTCAAAGCAAATTTTAGCTGGTGCCGATGCACCAAAGGACGACATCCCAATAAAGACTCCCTTATCGCCCAGGTATTTATACCAGCCCTGTTCGACACCGGCTTCAATGCCGACTCTGGCCTTAACAGTCGGCGGAAGAACCGAATCTTTATATTTCTGGCTTTGCTTTTCAAACAGCTCCCAGCAGGGCATGCTCACAACCTGTGCTTTTATTCCTTCTTTGGCCAATCCTTCGGCCGCACTCAGAGCAATGGAAACCTCCGAACCGCTGGCCAAAAGCAATACGTCCGGCTTATCCATACCGAGCAAAACATAGGCACCTTTGCTGATGTTTGATGTAGAAGCGAATTTACTCTCGTCGATAACAGGCAAACCCTGCCGGGTAAGAAGTAAAGTCACCGGTCCATCTCGATACTCCAACGCAAACTTCCACGCCTGCGCCGTTTCATTGGCATCGGCGGGGCGGAATACAAGCAAGTTCGGTATTGCTCGAAGTGCTGCAAGCTGTTCCACCGGCTGATGCGTGGGGCCATCCTCGCCTACACCAATGCTGTCGTGAGTGAAAACGAATATTGTCGGATATTTCGATAGAGCCGCAACGCGAATCGCGCCCCGCATATAGTCAGAAAAAACCAGAAACGTCGCGCCATACGCACACATCAGGCCGCTTACAGAAATACCGTTCATTATTGCCCCCATTGCGTGTTCCCTGATGCCGTAGTGTATGTACCTGCCATCGCGAGCATCTTTCTGGAAGGCCTTCGCATCGGCGAACCTTGTATTATTGGAAGGCGTCAAGTCCGCTGAGCCGCCCAGGACCAGAGGCAGCTTCGGCATCAACGCATCGAGCGTCTTGCCTGAGGCCTTGCGGGTCGCGATAGAGCTGCCCGCTTCGAACTCCGGCAAAAGCTCATCAAAATTTACGGATAGCTTACCTGCCGCTGCGTCACGGAAATGCTGTGCAAGCTCAGGGTATTTTTTTGCGTACTCGTCAAACATCTTATTCCATGCTGTCTCTTGTTCTTTACCTCTATCAACCGCTTTTCGCATATGAGCCGAAACTTCATCCGGCACATAAAAGGACTTTTGCGGGTCCCAGCCAAATTGTTCCTTGGTCAATTTTATTTCGTCTTCACCCAGAGGAGAGCCGTGCGAGCCGGCTGTATCCTGCTTGTTCGGACTGCCGTAAGCAATATGTGTACGCAGCTTTATGAGGCAAGGCCGCTCTTTTTCATTTTTTGCATTAATAAGTGCCTTTTCAAAAGAGGCCATGTCATTACCATCGCCACCAACTTCCTGAACATACCAGCCGTATGCCTTGAATCGCTCGGCTCTGTCTTCCGTAAAGGAAAGCTCCGTACTGCCATCAATAGTTATGTAATTGTCGTCATAAATGACAACCAGATTATCCAGCCCGAGATGCCCAGCTAATGAACAGGCCTCCGAAGCAACCCCTTCCTGCAGGTCGCCGTCGCTGGCGATAACATAGGTGTTATAATCGATAACGTCAAAGCCATCCCGGTTGAAATAATTTGCCAGATATTTTTCGGCTATAGCCATTCCAACGGCATTGGAAATTCCCTGGCCTAAAGGTCCGGTTGTAACCTCAATACCGCACTTCTGGTCTTTCTCCGGATGGCCCGGCGTTTTGCTGCCCCATTGGCGAAAATTTTTCAGGTCATCAAGACTTAAACCATAGCCGGTCAGATGCAGTAGAGAATACAGAAGCATACTTCCATGCCCAGCTGAAAGAACAAAACGGTCTCTGTTGTCCCAGCGGGGATTGGAGGGATTGTGCTTGAGGAATCTATCCCACATGACAAAGGCCGCCGGTGCCATCCCCATTGGCATACCCGGATGGCCGGAGTTTGCCTTTTGCACTGCATCGACCGACAAAAACCGAATTGTTTGAATACAAAGCTCATCAAGCTCAGATAATCCTGGATTTTTTACAGATTTACCCATCGCCAGCTTCCTGAAATAGCGGTTACAAATAGGTTTTTAGCATTAAAACGAACTTATAGTAATAGCCTAAAAGTCCTTTTTTCGCAAGCTTTTTATCCCATATCTTGCAGGTTTTAGAAGGATAAAAAAGTTGACAATTGTTTAGGTTGGTGCTAATTTGAACGGATAAGAGTTATTTGGTGATTTATTAGAAAAGGACCTCTTTTTGGGAGGTAGAAAAATGCGCTCTCACATTAATTTTTTTATTATGGCAGTTCTGGCCGGTTTAGTTTCTGTTAGTTTTGCCCAGCAGGCTATAGTTGTTTCTGAAGTACCGGCTTCGGCTGGTGATGTCAACGCTGTGAATATTCTATCTTTTCCTTACGTTGCCGAGATAACCGGCGATAATGTTTATGTTCGCTCCGGTCCGGGTACGAATTATTACGACTGCGGCAGGCTCAACAAGGGCAACAGGGTGGAAGTGGTCAGCAGTCAATTTAGCTGGTCTCGTATTGTTCCGCCGCCTGGCAGTTTTTCCTGGATATCAATGCAGTATGTCAATATCGACCCGAATAATCCTGCTGTTGGAATTGTTAGCGGTGACAGCGTTCGTGTCTACGCCGGCTCGGATACTGTGAAGCCCTTATATTCTACGACCTTGCAGTTAAAGCTCAATCAGGGCGATAGAGTTAGGTTGCTGGGGGAAGAAGAAGATAATTATTATAAAATTGTTCCTCCGACCGGTGCCTATTTTTGGGTCAGCACCCAATATACAAGCCCGCTGGGGCCTGTTGGCGAGGTTGAGGTAGCTACCGAACCAGAGGCCTACGGTGTTACTACCATGGTTACTGCCACGGATATTTCGGTTGAGGCCGAGAAGCTCAAAGAGTATTACATCCTGGAAAAACAAATACAGATGGAACAAGCCAAACCAATCGACCAGCAGGGTTATGCAAATGTAAAGAAGGCGCTTGCTAAGATTGCCAATAGCAAAGAAGCAGGCAAGGCCGCACGCTACTGTGAATTTGCAGCGAAAAAGATAGAGCGTTTCGAATTGGCTTCGGCGGTAGCAAAGGAAGTTCAGCTTCAGAATGCACAGTTGCAGCAGACTAAAGCGCGGATAGAAAAAGCCCGTATGACAAGACTTGATGAATATCAGCAGATGGGTGGATTTGCTGTTGTAGGGCAGTTTCAAACGTTCGAGACTTACGGCCCCGGGCACTACCGGATAGTTGATGATTCGGGCAAAACCATTTGTTATGCTTTGCCGAGTGGTTCAGCTTCACAAGCAGGTTTGGACAAGTTTGTTGGTAAAAAAGTGGGCCTGGTCGGAACGATAGAGCCGCATCTGGAAACCCAGGGGGCTCTCGTGCGTTTCACGGAAATAGCTGGAATAAAATAATCAGCTTTCCGAATTGATAAAATCTAATTTTGCCGCTTTCCCCGGCACTGGGACGATATTGTCCGGAGGAGCTTTTACCTCGCCTTTCTCGAAATCTTCAGCGGTCGGCGTTAAAGTCAAGTTGTACCAGGGTGATTTTTGATTTTCAGCGAGGTCCGACCACCTGACAAGTTTGCCGGTGTAGCTGGATATTCGGCCCATAATGGCGGCGAGTGTGGCTTCAGCAACATTACGGGTCTCGTTGAGCGGTTTTCCTTCGAGAATACTGTTGAGCAGGTCGATATGTTCCTGCACATACGGCCCTTTGAGTTCTTGAAACGTCGGCGTCTTGATTTTTTTCTTCTTGAACGGCCGCAGACCTCCATCACCCCAGGTCGTACCCTTTGTGCCTGCGAATCGCTCCCTCACTCCGCCGTCGCAGCCGTTAATCTGGCGGCACATGCTGTGAATGTGGCAGCCTTCACCGTAATTGAGGTCGACACTGAAGAAGTCGAACTGGTTACCGGTTTTGCGGTGGGCACGCCCGCCGAAGCCAAGGGCTGCTTTCGGATGATGGCCGATGAACCAGTTGGCAATGTCGATATTGTGGACGTGCTGCTCGACGATGTGGTCGCCGGACATTTCGCTGAAGTTGCCCCAGTTGCGTATCATATAATCTGCATCGCTTTCATTGGGCTTGCGCTCTCTATACTTTATTGCGTCATCGCACCATGACACATAACCGCCGAGGATTTTGCCGATTGCACCGCGCTCGACAGCATATGCAATACGGCGGTAGTTGCTTTGGTGGCGGCGCTGCGTTCCGGCAACGACGGCGAGTCCTTTTTGCTCTGCCAGCTCGCCGACCTTGATGATTCTGCGGAAACCCGGCGGGTCAACAGCAACGGGTTTTTCCATAAAGACGTGCTTTCCGGCCTGGATTGCCGCCTCGAAATGTATGGGGCGGAAGTTTGGCGGTGTGGCCATCAATACGACATCCGCATCACTATCTAAAAGCTTTCGATAACCATCTGCACCGCCGAAGCATTGCTCCGGCGGAACTCCATGTTGTTTGCCGGTTGTCTCTGCCTTGTCCTTGAACCAGTCGGCCGTTGCGACAATCTCCAGCTCCAGGCCGATGTATTCGGCTGCCTTGACGCAGTCGTTCAAAGCCCCGTTGCCCCGGTCGCCGCAGCCGAGCAGGGCAACCCGCATCTTTTTAGGCTTCTTGGCTAATACGTTGATATTGCCTGAGAGCATCGCTGCCATACCGGCCGCTGCGGTTGTTTTGATAAAATCTCTGCGCGAGACAATACCGCCTTTTTCGGATGTTTTCTTTTTCATCGATGACTCCTACTTAAGAAGTTATGAAAAGCACGAAATCCGAAGTACAAAACAAATGTTTTGGTCATTTGTATTTTGGCAATTTGATATTGTTTCGGATTTCGATATTCGGATTTCGGATTTTTATTTTTTGAACGCCGTCCATTTCTGCTTGCTCTTGTTGCTGGCAAGAACGGTGTCTATAAAGAGCATACCGCGCAGGCCGTCGTTGACATCAGGGAAGTCCAGCGCCAATGGGTCCGGCTTTGTCCTTGTTAATTTTGCACGCAGTGTATCGGCGAAGTTGCAGTAGTTATTGGCAAAGGCCTCGAAGAATGCTTCGGGATGGCCGAACGGCAGGCGTGTAGCGCGACCGGCTGCGGGACTTTTGGCCCCTATGTAGTCGTTGCCGCGGCGCCATACCTCCACGGGGCCGTTCATCTGCTTGACATAAAGGTAATTCGGATGCTCCTGGTGCCATTCTAAGGATTTCTCTTCGCCATAGACCCAGATAGCCAGGTCGTTTTCGTGGCCGATTGATATCTGGCTGGCGTGAAGGATTCCCCTTGCGCCGTTGTTGAAACGCAGAAGGACGTTGCCGTCGTCGTCGAGCCGCCGGCCCTTGACAAAAATTGTCAGGTCCGCGCAGAGATGTGTAATCTTCAGGCCGGTTACGTATTCTGAGAGGTTCTCTGCGTGCGTGCCGATATCGCCCATACAGCCGGCTCCGCCGGACTGCTTCGGGTCGGTTCTCCAGGCGGCCTGCATACTGCCGGTTTTCTCCACGGCTGTAGCAAGCCAGCCCTGCGGATACTGCACTATAATCTTGCGGATTTTGCCAAGCTCGCCGCCGCGCACCATGTCCCTTGCTAATTTGACCATCGGGTAGCCGGTATAGTTGTGCATCAGGCCGAATACTTTGCGGCTCTTGCGGACGATTTTTTGTAGTTGCCGTGCCTCATTGACATTGAACGTCATCGGCTTTTCGCACATAACGTGAAAGCCGGCGTTGAGAAAATCCCTCGCAATAGGAAAATGCCAGTTGTTCGGGGTGGTAATAGAGACGAAATCAATCCTTTCGCCCACCGGCAGCTTAAGCTCCCGCTCAATCATCTCCTGATAATTACTATATACGCGTTTCGGGTTGATTAGTAACTCCCGTCCCATTTGCTTGGATTTGCGCGGATTAATATCGAACGCACCTGCCACGAGGTCGATGCCGCCGTCTAAGCGGGATGCCTTGCGGTGAACGTCGCCGATAAATGCCCCCGGTCCTCCGCCGACCATTCCCATATTCAATTTTCGATTAAGTGCCATACCTGCTCCTTTCCATAAAAAATAGCTGGTTCATGATTTATTTAACTTATTTTTCCTAAGATTATAAGCTCCGGCGTCAGCAAAGCAAGGGGGAAAAAATTGGCTTTGATTGGGTTTGTTTTGGGTTTGAATTGGGTTTGTTTTGGCTTTGTTTTTCCCAGTTCGTAGTTCATTGTTCATAGTTCATAGTCCTTTATAGTAAAGAAGTTAGGTTCATTTGGACATTTGGTGAAATTGGCTTTGGGATTTTTAGGCCAAAAATGGGGGTTCATTTTTATAATCCTTTGTTTTACCATAACTTATAATAGCTCGATTTTTATGAAAATTGGGTTTGTTTTGCATAAAAGAGTTCATTGTTTGTTGTTCATTGTTCATCGATTTGTTCGTAGTTCGTGGATAGTGGTTGGTGAATCGTGAATAGTATTTAGTGAACATTGTTTAGTCCTTAGTATATAAGACTCCCCATAAGGGGTGAATTGCCGACTAAATTTGACTTGCGGGTCTCCGCTATCGTGTGCTACCTGAGCACATTTGGTATTATACCAGACATGGCCTGTTTTTCAAGCAAAAAACGGCTTTTTTAAGAAAAAAAGCAAGTATTTACGCAACTCTTTATATACTAAACATTAGCGGCCAAGAAAAATTTTGCCACGAATTAACACGAATAGACACAGATAGACACTGTTTTTTGCTGTCACGGAGAAACTAGTTAATTGGTCGATTGGAAAGAAAATACTCATAGTCCTTTTGATTAATCAAAAAGACTATGAGCCTTTAGAGAAAGCAAATTTGTTAAGCGGAAGTACTTAAGTATTTAAGCAAATACTTACGTAGTCTTAGAATGCTGATGATTTGGAGGCTGCTGAAAGAGTTTTGAGTTGTGGTATCGCTGCGCGATGGTATTTCTGATATTTGGCCAAAAACGCACCTTCGGGTTTTTTAGGCCGAGTCAAATTCGATGCGTAAAGATCAACTATACGGATGCTGAGTCTCCCCGCTTTCAGCAGAAGCGACATGTTTTGATTTTTCTTCTGTGTTTTTTCTGCGGGCTATTTCACATTCATAATCAACCAAACAATGCGACATTCCACCGGCCACAAATCCCAAAACACCAATTAATAAATCTTTGATTCCCCCCGTACGCTCCCTTTTCAGTTTTGAATAATATTTCCCTAAAGGGCATCCAATAAGATCAACATCTTCAATTGATATTTGATACTCCAAGTCATGTGCGAGCTTATTTCTTAGTAAGTTCAATTTATCCAGACAATCCAACATGTCATCAGGGAAGTAGCCTATAGCTTTTGAAAGGACAAGCTTTTGTCGATACGATAAGTTGCCGTTATCCAGCAGCTTTTTTCCATTCTTAAAGAATGTATTGAAAAAGCGTTCCATATAGCTTTCTGATACTAAGTGAGCCTTTAATACAATCCATTCGATATCACTTTCGGTATCACAGTGTTTACAGATTGCTTCATACTCTTCAACAAATTTGTCTTCATTCTCCATGGTGATTAATCATAACCTAAAAATATACAACACTTTTTGTTATCAGTTTAGTTTGGCGAAGATAGAATGTCAAGATTGTTGTATGGTTGGCCCTGCGGTTTAGTTCTCATTTGTTACTTGAGAAATCCGGTATTTAATTAGTTTGCTCCTTTGTTTTTCTTTTCTTCTAACATCTTTCGAGCCTGAATTCTCAGACCATCTGAAAGATGGATACGTCGCTTCTCAAGAAGCTCTAGAAGCTTCTCCAAAGGACATTGTTCTTCTTTAAGAAGACGTTCGAGCACTTTTCGGCAGCGGGGTCTTTCCTTTCGATACATACCTTTTTTACCTTTCTGGCATGACATCATACTATACAACACATTTTGTTAACAATTCGTTTTTTTCTCGCGGATGTTTTCCTCAAAGTAACTGAAAGGATTATACCAAACTTCAGGTTATAAGGCAAGAAGTTATTAGTTAATTAGAGGATTAGTTAATTAGTGAATTAGTGAATTATTGGTTAGCGTACAGCGGGGAGCGTTTAGAGAGATTCTTCACTAAAACAAACCCCCAGTAATACTGGGAGTTAAAAATATGGATTCCGCACCCCGCCCAAACGAACAGGAGGCAAGCAAGTGCGGAACCGTCGCTTTTATGTTCTAATCATCCTTGTATCTAAGCGCCTCAAAAATATCTTGTCCTGCAGTCGGCCAATATTCCTCCACGTTCTGAGGTGCTAATATATAGGCATGTCCTAAAGAGGTTTTTCCTAAATACTCACTAACAAGGTCATCTTTTCTTCGTTTTTTTACCTTTGTTCGTTTCGGAGTTAACCACATTCTGACTGTGATGACATCTTCCTTAAGTGCCGCAATACGAAACAAATTGCATGAGAACGTATTCTTTACTTTTGCTCGGCCTGCCGGTCCATCAGAGGACGAGTCCTGGGTTCGCGCTAATTGCCACCTTTTATTTGGCAATATGCCAATTAGGCAGGAGATGATTCGGTCCTCTTTTCGAGGCGTTCCCCGTTTGACTTCGAACTCGATGATATTCGAACCTGGGAAGGTCGAATCAATAGAAGCGCCATAGTTACCTTCTCGAAATTGAATACTGTATTTACCGGGTTTTGTAATCACATACTCATCCGTGATATTCCGGTTCTCGAAGAGAGTTACAATCTCACCCTTATCGATTGGTTGCTCTGCCCCACCCGTTTGGAATGGACCCTTCTTATAGTATATTTCATTAGCATCGGGGGCTTTTATGAACAGAGAATTGTGAGAAATCCCCTGGTGGTCATACCATTTCAGTGAATCACTAACATTCTTCAGAACAAGCCCGAATTTCATCGGTTTTCCCGCAACAAACTTCTTGCTCTGACAGATGAGTTGAGTAGCGTATCCATACTTTGACTTACCCCAGTTGTTTTCTGTAGCGGATAGAGCCAGACCTTCAGGTTTCCTAAATTCTTTTTCTGTCCGAAGAATCTCGTCTTTTCGAAAGCACCTATAGCTCCCATCGTCCCACACCACAATATTGTATGGGTTATCACAATAGTTACGAGCGGGATTCCAGGTTATTCTCCTCTCCATGATTTTTCCCGTCAGGATATCTCCGGACTTCAGGTATATCTTGTCGCCGTTGGCCAGGTTACAGGCCAATACGAGACAGATTAGGGTCATGTACATCGTCTTTGAATTATTCATTTGAGTACTCTTTTCGTTCGATATCATAATACTTGTGGCCAAGCCATCCATCCCTCAGGGATTCCACAATTCTTGTCCGCTGTAGTCCTGGCGTCACGAAACGAAGGCGGATTGCATTTTTACTTTTTACTTTTGAATTTTCTCAGCTGTTTCCCTCAAAGCAACTTAATGGATTATACCAAATTTGAGCTTAAAAAGTAATAATTTTTTTAATATCTCTGAACTCTCGGCCTGTCCGCCGTAGCTTTAGCGAAGGCGGATGTTCTCTGCCTGCCCTGCGTAGCCCTTTGGGCGAAGCGGGGTGCCCTCTGTGGCTTAATCACTGGTGCCGAGGTTTCTCCATTTTCGGCCATCAGATTCTATGAGCTTATCTGCTGCGGGAAAACTTTCAGCGCCAGCCGGATATTGGTAGGGTGCAGAGTTATCCATTTGCCAGGCCTCTAATATCGGCATCAATAATCGCCAGGACACATCCATGTCGTCCTGCCTCGTAAATAGTGTCTGGTCACCGGCCATGCAGTCCAGAAGCAATCTCTGATAAGCCTCCGGCATATCGGTAAGGAAAACGCTTCTGTAATTAAAATTCATATTCAACGTGCTCATGCAGAGCTTTGAGCCGGGCCGCTTGGCCTGGAAGCTCAGGGAAATCCCTTCCTCCGGCTGAATTTGCAGTATCAGGATATTGGGCGGCATATCGCCAAGGCCGGTTGAAGCAAACATCGAGTGCGGGACCTTTTTGAAGGTAATGGCAATTTCGGTATCTTTTGTTGCCAGCCGTTTGCCGGTCCGCAGATAGAAGGACACATCCTTCCATCGCAAATTGTCGATAAAAAGCTTTGAGGCGACGAAAGTTTCGGTTTTGGAGTTGGGGTCAACTTCCGGCTCTTGCCGATAGCCGACGACACCTTTACCATCTATTGAGCCGGGGCCATATTGACCACGGACGAAAGAATCGTTTTTTAACGGCCGAATCGAGCGCAGCAGTTTGACTTTTTCATCACGGATATGGTCGGCATCGAATGAGGCAGGCGGCTCCATCGCCACAAGAGCGAGCATTTGCAGCATATGATTTTGAAATATGTCTCGCAGCGCACCTGCTTTGTCATAATAGCTGCCGCGATGCTCGACGCCGACCGATTCAGCTATCGTAATCTGAACGTGGTCTATGAAATTGCGGTTCCAGACCGGCTCGAAGATTGCGTTTGCAAAGCGGAACATCAGGATGTTTTGAACGGTGTCTTTGCCGAGGTAGTGGTCGATGCGATAAACCTGGGACTCATCGAAACAGTTATGGATTATTTGGTTCAGTTCGGTAGCACTTTGCAAATCCCTGCCGAAGGGTTTTTCTATAACTAATCTGGTCTTGCCCTGTGAATTTGGCTCAGCGGGACACGATAATCCTGCCTGGCCGAGATGCTCGACTATCGTGTTGTAAAGAAGCGGGGGAACAGCGAGGTAAAAAACACGGCTGCTGTCAACCTTGTGCTTTTTGTCTAATTCAGTGAGCTTTGTTTTAATGCGAGCATAAAACGCGGCATCATTGTAATCACCATCTATATAATAGAGCTTTTCTGTAAAAGAATTAAAAGCTTTCGCTGTTGCATCGATGGAATTCTGTCGTATCGCCTGTTTCGCATATTTGCGGAAATCAGCGTCTGATAGTTTCTTTCTCCCCGCACCTAAAAGGTAAAACCTTTCGTCAAGCAAATCCCGCGTAAAAATTTCAAAGATACTCGGCAGCAATTTGCGCCGCGTCAGGTCTCCCGATGCGCCGAATACAATCAGGGCATTTGGCGGGGCCGCTACTTCTGCGCATAGAATATCCTGCGTAGTTAAAGATGGCTGAATTTCCGGCATAGTGTATATCCTGTCCTTCGACTCTTTCGACTTGGTTCGACTTCGCTCACCACGGGTCGCTCAAGACAGGTTCGCTCAGGACGGTGAGCCTGTCGAACCGCGACTTTACGCTTAATCCTCAACGGGCTCAAACTGGTCTTTTTCAGCTCCGCATTCAGGGCAGACCCAGTCATCCGGTAACTCTTCGAAGCTGGTTCCCGGTTCTACTCCATTTTCCGGGTCGCCTGCAGCGGGGTCATAAATGTATCCGCATATTTTGCATTTGTATTTCATAATATTTTTTACTCCTTTTTTTATTTCACTTTTTTGTTTTGTCTTGATGTACGTAGCGGCGGTTTCCGGTGTTTTGCCGTGCTTGATATTACGGTAGTAGGCATAAGTCATCGGTTCGGAAGCATCGTCAAGCGTCCGGCAGGCGACTATTTTTGCGATGAATAACGTATGGGTTGCGTTATCAAAGCTTTGGGTAATTTGTGCCTCAATGACAGCTATGGTGTTATCGAGGACTATCGGCACACCTGTCTGGCCTGTCTCGTATCTTATATTCTCAAATTTATCTATGTCCCTGCCGGTCCTGAAGCCGAATTTTCCTATAAAAGACATCGGCGTTTGCTGCGAGAGGATAGAGACGCTGAAAACTTTGCTGCCGGTAATAAATTCGTGAGTTAAACACTTTCTGTTTACACTTACCGCTATCATCGGCGGCTCAGGAGCTATTTGAAATACCGTGTTGACGATGCAGCCATTGATGCGGTCATTCTTCTTCGAGCTGATGATACACATGCCGTAGCTGAGCTTGAACAAGGTCTCTAAATTTACCATTTGCCCCTCTTGAAAACAGCTTCATTTTGCGGTGATTGCTTAGTATCGCAATATCCGGCTATTATAAATCAGCCATTTTTTGGTTCAAGATGGCAATATGGCCCAACTCTTCTTTAATTATGGCTTCGACCTTTTCTTTGCCGGCTTTATTGGAGACACATTCTTTCAGGCCAACGTAAAAAGCGATGGAATCCTTTTCGAGGCCGATAGCCGTTTTGAGGACGTCCTGCACTGTTTTCTGGCCGGTTAGTTGCTCGGTGGGGTCAGCTTTAACATCAAAAACGTGTCCGTCCGCCATTACCTGGAGATACATCTGGGCCTGATTGTCGGGGTCGAAAACAGGCGGTTCCGTTTGCGAAGCTGAAAGCTCGGCGCGCATGGCCTGGAAAGTCTTCAGGTGCTCATCTTCCATCGCGGCAAGGTCAAGCAGGACCTGACGAACATCGGGGAATTTCTTCGCAGCAGCGCGGTAAAACTTTGCTCCGTTTCTTTCAATTTGCTCAGCCATCTCGAACACTTCGTTTGCATTAAAAGGTATAGGCATTTTTATTCTCCTTGTGTTGTGTAGGGCACAGATAAGCAGAATACATCTCTGCGTTAATCTGCTTGTTCAGGGCCTATTCCAACTTTTTGCTTATCATTTATTTTCCTTTCCACAATCCGTGAATATTGCAGTATTCCCGTGCAATAATGGTTCCTTCCTGGATATTAAAGACGGCTTCAGGTGCGTCGCTGGCATTGAGGAACTGCCGGTAGGCCTTGCCGTCAGCAATGACCTCAATCCACTCAATGTGATGTTTTTCTTCCATCGGATGAGGAACGCTGCCGATTTTTACCTTGATTCCGCCGTCGACTCTCTCAATCACCGGCACGTGCTTTTCCTTGCCTTCATCGGCAGTTTTGGCAATCAGAAGTTCCATCGGCTTGCCGCAGCAAACCAGCTCGCCGACCCCACCATGAAGCACTTCAACGATATTGCCGCATACATTACATTTGTAAATTTGAAGCTCCTCGGCCATAATTAGCCCCCTTTCAGAATTTGACTATATCAATTTCTTTCATTTAACAATACTTAATTAGATACTCATTTCCTGCTTTAGTAGTTGGTTGCCTCCAGCTCAAAATGCGCCTGCGGATGTGCACATGAAGGACATACATCAAGAGCCTCTGTGCCTTCGTGGACATAACCGCAGTTTCTGCAGACCCATCGGACTGGTTTTTCCCGCTTGAAGACTTTTCCCGCTGCGATATTCTTTTCTAACGCGATGTAACGGTCTCTGTGGCGGGCCTCGGCAACAGCTATGTTTCTAAATACCTCTGCGATTTCCGAGAAGCCCTCCTGGTCTGCGACTTTCGCAAAGCCGGGGTACATCTCGGTCGTTTCATAGTTCTCACCTGCTGCCGCCGCCTTTAGATTCTCGACCGTGTTACCAATGACGCCGGCAGGAAATGCTGCAGCAATTTCCACTTCGCCGCCTTGCAGGAATTTGAACTCCCGCTTGGCGTGTTCTTTTTCCTGGTTGGCTGTTTCCTCAAAGATAGCGGAAATTTGCATGTAGCCTTCTTTTTTTGCCTGACTTGCAAAATACGCATAGCGATTCCTGGCCTGTGATTCACCTGCGAACGCCGTCAACAAGTTCTTTTCTGTTTGTGTACCTTTAAGATTCATTGATAACCTCCATTTACCTTTTTCAAAATATGCTATTTGCAATAATTCCTAATAATATTACTTGCGGAACAGTTACTAAAGGAAGCCAAATAGCGGTTTTTTTGCCGACATTGTGCCATAGTAGCCCTATCTCTGTATAATCAGTAACTACTCCTGCCATAAGAAATACAAAACTATTACCTAAGGCTCCCGTTTGTTTAAAGAGTTCGAATGCCATTGGAGCCGAGCCCTCGGAGCACACTTCAAATATTGTGGCAATGATAAGCGTCACAAACAGACCTGCTATAGTCGGCCCCATATAATTTTGAAATATATTTGAGGGCACATACGCCCCTGCTACGCTGGCAATACCCATACCTATCAGGACCCACCATAATACCATATTACTTAAAGATGCAATACCACTAAATATTGCCTTTATGTCGGCCTTGGCTGTCTTCATAGAAAATCTATAGTTTTTATATCTTTTTTTAATATCATTTATGATAGAGAATCCTTCTTCGCTGCCTACGGAATTCTCGTTTTGTTCTATAAGGTTTTTTCTTTGAAGCATCTGAAAGATAAATCCTGTAATTATGGCGATGATAATAGCTGAAAGAATGATAAACAGGGCTTTTGCCCCGAAAAATCCTACCAGTATTATTGTAATTGTTATATTTGCCCAGGGAGAGGCAAGCAAAAATGCTATTACTGCGGGATTAGATGCTCCTTTTTTATGCAGTTCTATAGATAGCGCCAGTATTCCATGTGAGCAGGTGCTCATTAAAAAACCTAAGAAAACAGAATAGAAAATTGTCCGTTTTCTTGGGCTTGAAAGAGTATGTGAGACATATTCGCGTGGCACATAGTGGTCAATGACGCCGCCAAGAAAAAGCCCCAACAGGATGGCCCACCATAAAGTCTTAAAATACATCCATAAAGACATTCTGAGCGGTTCAAGAAAAGGTATTACATAAGACAAAAGGACCAATAGTATCAAAGCGGCGGCGACAATCAGGGTTTTATTTTTATAGAGAGGTCTTTTATGCTGAATTGAGCAGGCCGCTATTTGTTCCTTCGAAATCTTATTTTCTTTAGCAAACTTTTCCATGCAGCCGGAACTACAGAACAAAAGAGTATCTCCTTTATGAGTTAATCTTAACCCTGTTTTATCATCAACCTGCATTCCACATATTGGGTCTTTTGTTATATTCATTTTCTCTATTTTTTATAGCTTTATGTTTTTTATTATTTCTTTGAGTGTCTTTGCTGAGTGGTTTAATTGATTTTGCTCAATCTCAGAAAGCTCGAGCGTTAAAACCTTTTCCCTCCCACTTCTATTGACTAAGCAGGGTATGCTTAAACATACATCGTTTATTCCATAGTAATCATTGATTAGGCCGGAGACAGGCAGCACGGAACTCTCATCTCTTAATATTGCTTCGACAATCCTCACCAGCGTCAGTCCTATAGCGTAGTAGGTTGCTCCTTTTGCCTCGATAATTCTGTAAGCTGCATTTTTTACTTCATTGAAAATTTTACCCAGCTCTTCTTTATAGTCACAATGCCCGCCACAAATCGGACAGTATTTAGCCAGCACCATTCCACCGATATTGGCGTGGCTCCAGACAGGTAGCTCTGTATCGCCATGCTCGCCGATAATATAAGCGTGGACATTTCTCGGGTCCAGGTGG
>Ga0315543_1001164_pt1 | contig 29289 bp, 26 predicted proteins | sample SalMarSW160210MG_2_FD_203098 | JGI IMG/M metagenome (GOLD analysis project Ga0315543, IMG submission 203098) | Salt marsh sediment microbial communities from the Plum Island Ecosystem LTER, Massachusetts, United States - Salt Marsh Sediment SW1601-210 ... | reverse complement strand
ATAAAATATGTCCAATGGAAAGATCTCTGATATTTCTTCTTCTCTGTTGCTCACAACCCGTTCTGACACAGGTTGATTTTGATAAATATTTTAATGATAGAGTATTAAGATTTGACTTTATGCTCGCCGGCAACGATCAGAAAACGGTTGTTTATCCTGTCGGGATGAAGGAAGAGCCATTCTGGGCCGGATCGAAAAGAAACCTTATTGATCCGTTTAATTATGGTAATTTTAAATATGAAATATTTGATCTCTCCGATAATATCCTCATTTATTCCAGGGGATTCTGCACCCTTTTTCAGGAATGGCAGACCACTGCTGAGGCTAAGATCATGGAACGAAGTTTTTATGAAGTGGCCACAATGCCCTTCCCAAAAAACAGGATCCGGTTTGTACTGAGCATAAGGGAGCGAACAGGCCTATTCTCCACACTTTATGATACGATTATAGATCCTGATAACTATTTCATAATAAAAGAGAAACCTGTTAATGTAGGAGTTACAAAAATCAATTTCACTGGAGAACCTGCTAATTGCGTTGACATTGCTTTTATTGCTGAGGGTTATAAGAAAGAGGAGATGGGAAAATTCATAGAAGATGCAAGAAAGATGGCAGAAGTGCTCTTCACAGACACACCATTCAGTGATTATAAGAGCAAAACCAATATTTGGGCAGTTGAAGCTGTGTCTGAAGATTCAGGTACTGATATCCCGGGAGAGGGTATCTATCTGAATACAGCTCTGAATTCAAGCTTCTATACTTTCGATCTTGACAGATACCTGACAACCCACGACATTAAAACTCTAAATGATTATGCTGCATCAGTTCCCCATGATAATATTGTTGTTCTGATTAATAGTACCCGATACGGTGGCGGCGGTATATACAATTATTACAGTGGAACCACAACAGGACATCCCCTGTCTCCAAAAGTATTTGTGCATGAATTTGGTCATGGATTTGCAGGACTGGCAGATGAATACTATTCCTCAGCCGTGGCATATGATGAGTTTTACCCTCTCGATGTTGAACCATGGGAACCCAATATTACTACTCTTGTTGATTTTGATTCCAAATGGAAAAACATCATATTGGAAAGTACGCCTGTTCCAACGCCGGCAGAAGAACAATACAGTAATGTTACGGGATTATTTGAAGGAGGTGGTTATTCTGCAAAAGGTATTTATCGTGCTGAAATGGAGTGCCGGATGAAAAGTAATGGCCCGAAAGGCTTCTGCTCTGTGTGCAGGGAAGCAATCAGAAAAATGATTGAATTCTACATTAATTAAAATAGTAGAGACGCACAAATAGTGCGTCTCTACTATTTATTTTTCCTGTCGATCAGGTAATAAATGACCAGGCTGAGGCCACCGAAAAAGAAGATCATTGATACATAATTCGGACCCGCCTCCAGAACATTCAAATAACTCAGTATTGCACCGACTATTACACCAATCGCAATACCCATAAAGAACATTCCCGTTTTCAGTACTATTTTACCCCCGCTGACAGATCCTCTGCCTACCTTTCCTGTATTGAAGAGGCTGGCATCTGCACCTTTCTCAATAAGTATCAGACGTTCTTTGTTACGTGTGGTGTAATAAACATACATTATACCAAATACTGTTGCAAACAATGCGATAAAAGCAATTAATACTTCCATGACTTTTAAAATTGGTTAAACACTCTTTTTTAACCTTTAGACACAGGTCCATAGAAAATGGTTACATAGTTAATGAAAAAAGTATTTGCAGCGGAATACAATGCGGATTATAAGTTATTTTTTATTGACCAGAGCTGATAATTTTCTATTTAAATCCTGAAACCGATTAATAATTTTATGCGTCAAAGTAACAGAATTAATAAAAGTGATTTGTTCAATATTGGAAATGTGCCGGAAGATAATATCAAGATTAGGCTATTCAGAGCAAGACAGAGAATGGCAGATATCCTCCGGAAAATTGAAAAGAAAAAAGTAATATACTATGAACCGACAAACTGAATATAACGAGGATCTTTTGAGGCAATACATTAATCCTGTGAGTATTGAGAAAGCCCCGGAGGGTTTCACATCAAAAACCATGACAAGGATTCATATTGAAACCAGACCTGCAAAAGTACATTACATGCTACGGACGGAAAAAATGGTTCCTCTAATTTCAGCTGCTGTGGTAGCCGTGCTCATAATTGCTGCAGTTCTTACCCCGGGGAGTGAGACTGGTACTTTGGGGATGTCGTTACTTGAGAAATTTCAAAATATCAGGTTAAATATTCCGGAACTAAAATTCAGTGAGCTTCCGGATTTAAACCTTCCGGTATGGTTGGTTTACATTTTTATTGGGATACCGATACTCGGACTTTTTGATAAGGTATTATCACTTTTGTTCAAAAGGCACTTCTAGTTCACCACCTTAGAATTCAATCCCTTGGCGTTTAACGATCTGCACATAGTCTGCAGTACTTCCACCAAACCTGTTTTTATCTCACAACTACCCTTTAAATGTACTATTAGTGCACATTGTTCGGCCTGAACCGAATCGTGGCCACATACCTCCACCAATGATTTGATAACATGATCAAAAGTATTTATCTCATCATTGAACAGGATAAGAGAGCCGGATTCCCCTCCTCTCTTCAGCTTATCGCCCTTATGTAACGTCCTCTCTTTCATTCTATATTTTCAAATAATTGCCTTGCAATATCAAGTGGTATTTCCCTTTTACCAAGCCATGCTCCTACTTTTGCCTCATGGTAACCGTTTCTGACAAGAAGGTCTGCATATTCTGATGCACTCTCAAAGGTAATAAATTTTCCAATCAGATAAACAATATTTCCTTCTCCTGTAGTATAAATATCCAGCCCACGTTTTCCTGCTATTTTTCTGATCGTTTCAATCATATCATCCTCAAGCGATTTTTCTGACCTCATAACCTCTACCCTGAAAGATAAAGTAGGAGGTATGGTATCTTTCTGATAATCGAATCCGGGTCCGGAGCCTGAAGAGAAAGGTCTTTTTCCCCACTCCTTTTCCAGAATTGCAGCCCGCTCAGAGGATACACGTTTGCCTCCATATAAAGATACAATAAAGGCATCTTTAAAGCCCTTCTGCTTAATAAATGCAAGTGATTTGCTGGCGTCAACAAACCTCCTGAACATCCCCGCATAATAATTGGTTCTGTCAGTACCGGTAACCCTGAAGCCATATACCGGAGTAATTCCTTTAAAATATGAAGGAGCTACCGGATTGCGGAAAACAGCAACCTGAATCCTGTAAACAAGCCCTTCAGGTATATCAGGATCTATCATAATCTTATCGTCGGCTGCATATACTGGATTTGAAACAATTTCAAAAATTGAAAAGACTTCGGTTTCTTTAGGGAATTTAACTTTAGCGTCAGTTTTAGCTTTTGTGGTATAAACTGAATCCTTTTTTATACTTGATACTGTATCAACTGCCATACCTTCTTTATCTTTTGAAACTGAAATATCCTGCACGTATTTCTCCTGCTGTGTTTCTGATCCTGAAATACTTTTCGGATATTTATCAATTCTGGTCGAATTTTTTTTACCAATTGAAGCCATTGCCTCATTATACCTCTGATCAGCTAACTTCTGATACGCTGTCGACATCTGCTCGATCTCTGATATTTGCTTTTCCAGCGCTGGTCTCTCTGATTCAGTAAGGCTTGCGAGTTCCTCTTTTCTCTTAACAACAATACCTTGAAGTGAATCAGCTTTAACCTGATAATCGAGGGCTTCAGCAATTAATTCTTCATAGTCTGATGGAAGAGTATCAGGTGGAATACCTGTTTTGTCAACCGGTTGCCTGTCAGTTTCAGTTTTCAACTCAGGTTTTTCCTCCGTTACCAATTCCGCATCTTTTGTCTTTGTACTCCCTGCCCTTCTGATTGCGGTTTCATTCAGTTGTCCTCTTCTTTCATTACACTGGCGTATATATTCCGCAACGTTAAACTCCCTGGCTGATTTTCTTCCTGATTGATCAGCAAAAACGTTGAAGGAATTTATTGCGTCAGCAAACCTTCCTGACATTTGCTGGGCCCTGCCGAGATAAAACCACCCGTCTGCAGGCACTGTTCTGATGACAGCCGCACCCTGGAGGGCCTGTTCCAGGAGTATCACCGCATTTTCCGGATCTCTGTTCAGCTTTACCAGGCATACTCCTGAATAGTATTTATATAAAGGATCTTTTGAATATACCACCAGTAGCTCGCTGAATTCATTCAATGCCACTTCGTAATCTTCTCTGGAAAAAGCTTCAAGAGCTGATTGCCGCGAAGGTCTCGACTGATCATCCTGCGAGTAGATGATACTTTCAGACAAAAAAGTAATCAGTACGATCAAGATACATTTTATCCATCGCATTCTTCCCTGACCGATTATGTAACCTTTTTTCACAAATAGCTTGTTTTCTGACTATTAACCTTACTTGCTCTACTAATATAGAACGTTTTTTGTTAATAACAATTGCAATATTTTTATCAGAATGCAATTCAAACTTCGTAAATTTACCACTAATTACAAAATTAATAATCGTATGACACAATTAAAAGAGGGAATAAAAGCACCACTGTTTGAAGGTACTGACCAGGATGGCAGGCTTGTTAAACTCAGTGATTTCGCAGGCAAAAAGGTAGTATTATATTTTTATCCGAAAGACAACACTCCTGGTTGTATAGCCGAAGCCTGCAATCTCCGCGATAATTATAACTCATTAATTGATAAAGGATTTGCTGTTGTGGGAGTAAGCATGGATAGTGAAAAATCGCATAAGGACTTCGCATCAAAATATTCGTTACCATTTCCCCTTATCTCAGATCCTTCAAAAAAAATCCTTAATGATTATGGAGTGTGGCGTGAAAAAAAATTATACGGGAAGAGCTTTATGGGAGTTGCCAGAACGACCTTTATCATTGATGAAAAAGGGATTATAGAAAGAATTATCACTGAAGTTGAAACGAAAGATCACTCAGCGCAGATTTTCAAAATATACCAATAAAATACCGGCAATATGAGCAATGAAAGAAAGGAAATAAACAAGGAAAAGCTTAAAGCACTCGAGGTTACACTGGGGAAAATAGAGAAGGATTTTGGCAAGGGAACCATTATGAAGCTGGGAGATCACGCAGTTGATAATATACAGGTGATCTCAACCGGTTCTATCGGGCTGGATGCTGCGCTGGGAATAGGAGGTTTTCCCCGCGGACGGGTTATTGAGATTTACGGACCCGAAGCGTCAGGTAAAACTACTCTTGCAATTCATGCAATAGCTGAAGCCCAAAAAAATGGCGGAATAGCTGCGATAATTGATGCGGAACACACCTTTGACCGTAACTACGCAGAGAAGCTTGGAGTAGATGTCGAAAACCTTCTGATATCACAACCCGATAACGGCGAACAAGCTCTTGAAATAGCTGACAACCTGATCCGGTCCGGAGCACTCGACATTGTGGTAATTGACTCAGTTGCTGCATTGACTCCAAAGGCAGAGATTGAAGGAGAGATGGGTGATTCAAAAATGGGCCTCCAGGCAAGGTTAATGTCACAGGCTTTGAGAAAACTTACAGCCAATATCAATAAAACAAATACTTCGTGTGTTTTCATAAACCAGCTCAGGGATAAAATAGGTGTTATGTTTGGAAACCCTGAAACCACAACAGGAGGTAATGCGCTCAAATTCTATGCCACAGTCCGTGTCGATATCCGCAGAAGCAATCAGATCAAAGAAGGAGAAGAGGTCATTGGAAACAGGACAAGGGTCAAAATTGTGAAAAACAAGCTTGCGCCACCATTTAAAAAGGCCGATTTTGATATCCTCTATGGTGAAGGAATATCCCAGCTTGGAGAAATCGTTGACCTCGGAGTCGACTTAGACATCATAAATAAAAGCGGTTCGTGGTTCAGTTATGGCGAAACAAAACTTGGACAGGGCAGGGATGCAGTTAAACAGATAATTAAAGACAATCCTGAACTGCATGATGAGTTGAAATCCAAAATAGCTAAACTGATCAGAAAACAATAATCAATATAATATCCAGACATGAATAGATCTCTTAGCCTTTTGATGATCCTGATCGTCTTTTCCTTTATTTCATGCAGACAAGAAGCTCCCGTCAGCCAGGAAACAACGCCGCAGTTAAATAACCAGCTGACTGAAGAAGAAAAAGCAGGAGGTGTGATGACTCCTGAAATCATGTGGAAATTAGGACGGCTCGGAACAGTCTCACTAGCCCCCGATGGGTCTGCTGTATTATACACAGTTACAAATATTGATTACCGAACCGAAGCAAGAATTACAAATATCTATAAAATACCTTCACACGGAGGTGATCCCGTACAGCTTACCAGCGAAGGAGGAAGCGCTCCCCAGTGGTTTGATAACGGAATGAAAATAGCATACATTAAGGAAGGTAATCTTATCACTATGAATGCTGATGGTTCAGGTAAACAGACAGTAAAAGGTCTGTCAGGTTTTGAAATCTACAGTATCTCTCCTGCCGGCAACAAAATATATTTTACAAGAAGGATTAAAATGAACCAGACTGCCATCGAAAAACATAACCTGCCAAACGCAAAAGTCCGTATAATTGATGACCTTATGTACCGCCACTGGAATTACTGGAGCGACTATTCATACAGTCATATATTTGTGGCATCTTTCGACAACAGAAGTGTATCAGGAGAAAAAGATATAATGGAAGGCCAGAGATTTGAATCACCATTGGCGCCATATTTTGATGAAGGAGAAATTTCGTGGAGTTCCGATGGAAAATATATTGCTTATACATCAAAAAGGCTGATCGGTAAAGATTATGCCAGAAGTACCAATTCAGATATCTTTCTTTACGAAGTATCTTCAGGGAAAGAAATCAATATTACCGAAGGAAACAGAGGATATGACAGATATCCCGTCTTTTCACCCGACGGGTCCAAAATAGCTTTTCAGAGCATGGAGAGAGATGGCTATGAGTCAGATCTTGACCGGCTGTTTATTTATGATATTGAAACCGGAATCCGCAGATGGCTCTCAAAGGGATGGGATTTTGATGTAGAAACCATTACGTGGGCCGATAACCAGACTCTTTATTTTACCTGTGCTTATCTTGGGACAACAGAGATATTTAAAATCAGCACTACCGGCGGAAACATAGTCAAAGTAACTGAAGGAGTCCATGACATGGGGCCTCTTGACCTTAAATCCGGAGTGCTTATATCAGGCCTGGTATCAATGTCTATGGCCCCGGAAATTTCAATTGTTGATATGTCAACAGGGCAGATTAATCAGATAACCAATATTAATAAAGATATATATGAATCGGTCAGGATGGGCAGAGTGGAAGAGCGATACATTATAACAAAAGACAATAAATATCTGCAAATGTGGATTGTTTATCCTCCGGATTTTGATCCGGCAAAGAAGTACTCTGCTCTGCTGTTTTGTAATGGTGGTCCTCAAACACCAATAGGTCAGTTCTGGTCTTACCGCTGGAACTTTCAAATGATGGCAGCTAAAGGATATATTGTAATTGCCCCTAACAGACGGGGTAATTCCGGTTTTGGACAGGAATGGAAAGAACAGATCTCAGGTGATTACGGCGGCGCCAACATGCAGGATTACCTCGATGCTACCGATGCCATGGCTAAAGAACCTTTTGTGGATGAACAAAGACTGGGAGCTGTCGGAGCAAGCTATGGCGGATTTTCAGTCTTCTACCTTGCAGGAATTCACGGAGGACGTTTTAAAGCATTTATTTCCCACTGTGGTGTTTTCAACTTTACAAGCTGGTATGGAACCACTGAGGAGCTATGGTTTCCAAATAAAGACATTGAGGGTCCCTACTGGATCAGACCGGAAAGTTACCGTTTCTCTCCCCATTTAATAGTTGATAACTGGGATACACCAATACTCATAATAACCGGAGCTAACGATTTCAGGATACCCTTTGCACAGAGTATGGAAGCCTTTCAGGCAGCCCAGTTGCTTGAAATACCCAGCAGGCTGCTGTTCTTTGAGGATGAAACCCATTTTGTATTAAAACCGCATAATGCAATTATCTGGCAACGCGAATTCTTTGAGTGGCTGGAGACATATTTAAAGTAATCCGAGAACCTGTCTTACCTTCTCTCCTATCGACAGCTCCCCGTCGAGCCAGTGGATCTTCATACCCCTGCGCTCCATCCCCCTGAACCATGTCATCTGACGCTTGGCAAACTGGTGAATGGCTGTCTCAAGATCCCTGACCATATCGTTATAAGTCAGCTTGCCATTCAGATATAATGTAATGTACTTATATTCAAGCCCATAATAAATCAAAACATCAGGTTTAATTCCCTTATCCAGCAATTCTCTTACCTCATCAACCATACCTGCTTCAAGCCGTTGTTTCAGCCTCTCAGAGATCCTCCGGCGCCGGGTTTCCCTGTCTGACATCACACCTGCTACCAGAGAATTCAGCTCAGGAAATTGTGGATGTTGTTTCTCTCGCGCAGCATGATATTTTTCTATTTCAATAGCCCTGATCACCCTTTTTTTTGAATCCAGATCGGTCTTATTGTGAAGTTTTTTAAGAGACGATAGTAATCCGGTAAGTTCATTCATTGATTTCTTTTCAAGTTCTGTTCTGAGGATGGGATCAGGTGGTACCTTAAACATCCTGTAGCCTGAAACAATACTGTCGATATACATACCTGAACCACCACAGACAACAGGGAATATCTGCCGTTTTCTCAGATCATTATAGACTTTTATAAAATCACTTTGATACTCAAAAACATTGTATTTATATCCCGGATCAACTATATCAATAAGATGGAATGGTACACAATAACCATCAACTACATAATCATCATAGTCTTTTCCGGTTCCCAGATTCATATCCCTGTAAACCTGACGGGAATCTGCATTTATGATTTCTCCGCCGAGCTTCATGGCTACAGCAGCAGCAAGAGATGTCTTACCAGAGGCTGTTGGTCCCGTAATTACCAGTATATCATATTTTAAAGTCTTTAATCCGGGATTCATGGTGACAATACTGTAAAAGAAAGCAAGTTACCATAAATTTACTTAATTTTGCCGTGCGTGCAACCTGTTATGAAAAGCAATCCCGGCAATATCACAATTAGAAACAAAAAGGCCTCGTATGATTATGAGTTCCTCGAAAAATTTGTTGCCGGCATACAACTGACCGGAACTGAAATTAAATCAATAAGACTCGGAAAGGCCACTCTTGCCGATTCATATTGTTTTTTTAGGGAGGGAGAGCTTTATATCAGGGGAATGCATATAGCTGAGTACTGGTGGGGTAATCTTAATAATCACGATCCTTTGAGAGAGCGTAAGCTGCTTCTCACTGCCCGTGAATTGAAGAAGATTGAAAGAAAAGTAAAGGAGACAGGCCTCACTATAATTGTAATTAAAGTTTTTATCAATGAAAGAGGTCTGGCAAAAGCTGAAATTGCCATATCAAAAGGTAAAAGAGAGTACGATAAACGTCAGACTATCAAACGCAAAGACGCTGACAGGGAGATGAACCGGCTAAGAAAAGTATGAAATCAGAAATTGGGACTGAGAAGATATCTCGAGTAAAACCTGACAATATAATTCACAGCTTGGTCTGATGTATCTACAAGAGTGAATAAGTCAAGATCTTCGTTTGAGATGTTGTGTTCTTCCGCCAGCATCTCTTCTTTAATCCATCTGATCAATCCATTCCAGTATTTTTTCCCGACGAGTATAATTGGAAATTTTCCGATCTTTCTGGTCTGTATAAGTGTGATTGCCTCAAATAATTCATCAAAGGTACCGAATCCTCCGGGAAGAACTATAAATCCCTGTGCATACTTCATAAACATTACTTTCCTGATAAAGAAATGGTCAAAGGTTATCAGCTTGTCGGAGTCGATAAATGAATTTGGTCGCTGTTCAAAGGGAAGGTCAATATTTATCCCCACTGATTTGCCATTTCCACGTTTTGCACCTTTATTGGCAGCCTCCATTATACCCGGACCTCCGCCAGTAATCACTCCGTATCCATTCTGAGTCAGTTTAAAGGCAATATCCTCAGCCAGTTTGTAGTACTTATCATTGTAATGGGTTCTTGCTGAACCGAAAATTGATACACAGGGACCGATACGTGCAAGCTTTTCGAATCCCTCTACAAGCTCTGACAGTATCTTAAATACTCTCCATGAATCAGTAATATGTATCTCTTGCCAGGTTTTTTGTTTAAAAGCATCTTTAATCAGATCAGCCGGTTTCTCCATTTTGACTAACGATAAAAATTATTGTATCAAATATAGTTAAATTCTGGTGCCTTAAGTTCCGGTTTCAAAAATATTCCCGTATAACTTTCCTCGCATTCAACAAGTTTTTCAGGGGGACCTGAGAAGATAATGTTTCCCCCCTCCTTTCCACCTTCTTTGCCCAGGTCCACAATATAATCTGCCATTTTGATAACATCAATATTATGTTCGATCACAACCACTGTGTTGCCACGTGTAACAAGCCTGTTCAACACATCGAGAAGTACTCTTACATCTTCGAAATGTAATCCTGTTGTAGGTTCATCGAGGATATAAAGTGTCCTGCCGGTATCGCGGCGTGCCAGTTCTGTAGCAAGCTTAATTCTCTGGGCTTCCCCGCCGGAGAGGGTTGTTGATTGTTGTCCCAACCCTATATAACCCAGTCCAACATCCTGTAATGTTTTGATTTTATGATATATTGAAGGAATATTGGCAAAAAATTCGACCGCCACGTTAACAGTCATCTCGAGCACATCGCTGATAGATTTTCCTTTATATTTTACTTCAAGCGTTTCGCGGTTATAACGTTTACCATTGCACTCGGTACAATGAACATATACATCAGGTAAAAAATTCATTTCAATCGTTTTCATCCCTGCTCCTTCACATCCTTCACAACGCCCACCCTTTACATTGAAAGAAAACCTGCCGGCACGGAAACCCCGGATCTTCGCTTCAGTTGTCTGTTCAAACAGCTTTCTGATATCAGTAAAAACTCCTGTATAAGTGGCAGGATTTGATCGCGGGGTCTTTCCTATCGGAGACTGACTGACTTCAATCACTTTATCGAGGTGTTCAAGGCCTGAAATCTCCCTGAAGGGTAAAGCTGATTTGCCCGAATTATGAAATCTCTGTGCAAGCGCAGGATGAAGGGTCTGATTAATCAGCGACGATTTTCCGCTTCCGGAGACACCTGTAACACAAATAAATGTCCCGAGAGGCAACATAAGATCCACATTGTTCAGATTATGACCTGTAGCTCCCGTTAAAAAAAGAAATTTCCCATTGCCCCTTCTCCTGATGTCTGGCAAATGAAACTTCTTTTTATTATTAAGGTATGATGAAGTAAGTGTCTCAAAGTTTTTTATTTCATCAGGTTTCCCGCAGGCAACTACATGGCCTCCGTGACGACCTGCACCCGGACCCATGTCAATAATATGATCAGCTGATAGGATCATCTCCTTATCATGCTCAACAACGATGATCGAATTACCTGAATCCCTGAGCTGTTTCAGAGATGCAATCAGCCTCCTGTTATCCCTTTGATGTAATCCTATGCTTGGTTCATCAAGTATATATAAAACGTTTACCAGTCTTGATCCGATCTGAGTGGCCAGCCTTATCCTCTGACTCTCTCCACCTGACAGTGTTCTTGCACCCCTGTTCAGTGAAAGGTATTCCAGACCTACTTCAAGAAGAAATCCAAGCCTGTCCCTTAACTCTTTGAGAATCTCTGAAGCAATTTTTTTTTGTCTGCCCGTCATCCTGTCCTCAATATTGATCAGAAATGACGATAATTCCCTTATATCCATTGAGGACAGCTCACCGATATTTTTACCGTCTATCCTGAAAAAAAGAGATTCCTTTTTAAGTCTTGTTCCGTTACATTCCGGGCATGTATGATATTGAATATACTGATCCCTTAATCTGGTTCCGTTCTTCTTCCCGTTTATTGCCTCGATATTTCCGACAAAGTTGACCACTCCTTCAAAAGTCAGGAAATAGTTTGATGTCATACCTAGCGGAGTATTTGACAGCTTAAGCACCTCATCCGACCCGTAAAGAACCTTGTTCAGGGCATCTTCCTGAATATCTCTGATCGGAGTATCAAGTGTAAAACCGTTTTTTTCCGCAATAGCTTCAATCTGCCAGAAAATCCAGACATTTCTGTATTTTCCGAGTGGCTCTATGCCGCCATTCCTGATACTGAGCTCAGGATCGGGGATAATTTTTTTCAGATCGATGCTGGATATTTCACCCAGACCATTACAGTGAGGACAAGCTCCCTGAGGTGAGTTAAATGAGAAAGTATGAGGAGCTGGTTCGTTATAGGATAAACCTGTAACGGGACACATAAGATGCCGGCTGAAAAAACGGGGTTCTTTACTTTCAAAATCAAGAACCATCATTACTCCATCACCCTGATCGAGCGACATCAGTACCGAGTCGCGGAGACGTTTATCGGTTATATCCCCTACCCTTAGTTTATCAACCACAAGTTCGATATAATGAGTCTTATATCTGTCAAGTTTCATTCCGGAGACCAATTCCTGTATTTCTCCATTAACACGTACATTGAGAAATCCTTTCCGCCGGAGTTGTTCAAATAACTCCTTATAGTGCCCTTTTCTCCCTTTGACCAGTGGAGCTAAAAAGTAGACTTTCCTGTTGTTGAAACGATTCTTGATAAGCTCAAGTATCTGGTCATCTGTGTATTTCACCATCTTCTCACCGGAAGTGTAAGAATAGGCATCTGCGGCACGAGCATATAAAAGTCTCAGAAAATCATAAATCTCTGTAATAGTACCAACCGTTGACCTGGGATTTTTATTTGTTGTTTTTTGTTCGATGGAGATCACAGGGCTTAATCCTGTAATCTTATCAACATCGGGTCGTTCCATACCGCCTAAAAACTGACGGGCATAAGCTGACAGGGTTTCAATATAACGTCTCTGACCCTCTGCATATATAGTATCGAAAGCAAGTGATGATTTGCCGCTTCCGCTCAAACCTGTTATTACAACAAATTTATTATGCGGGATAACAACATCAATATTTTTTAGATTATGAACCCTTGCTCCAAGGACTTTTATTTCGTCGCTCATCTCTAATTTATGCCTTCAAAAATCAGAATTCAATCTCAGTCATTTCAATATTACGCATTCCTTCAACGGGGAGCTTTATCTTATATTCCTTGCCTGGCCTGGGGATAAAATATGGTTTCCTGAGCCATGGATTCAGATATTTCAGCAGTTTATAATTTGTTCCGTGTTTCTTCGCAAAATCGGCCATGTCATTTATTGCAGAATCAACTTTTGCTTCATAGTACTGTAGTTCAGGATACAATTCATCCTTGGTGATTTCGAAACCGTAACTTGACGGATCGGATATTATCAATTTGTAAGCTACAGCTCTGAAAATGTACCTTGCAGTCTCTTCAGTCAGCAACAGATCATAATAATTATTTTCTTTCTGGATCCTTATTTGTTCACCAATAGCTGATCTGCCTCCATTATATGATGCTGCTGCCAAAGTCCAGTTACCGTATTTCTCGTACGATTTTAGAAAATAATCACATGCAAACTGAGTTGATTTTTCAATGTGGTAACGTTCGTCTATCACATTATTGATCTCCATACCTGCCTCTTTCCCTGTTGCTGACATGATCTGCCAGAAGCCTGTTGCACCAGCAGCAGAAATCATATTACTGTATTCGCTCTCTGCTGCCACAAGATATTTAAAGTCATCAGGTATGCCGTTTTTCTTAAGTATCTTCTCAATAACAGGAAGATACCTGTTCGCTCTTTTTATAATAAGAATTGTTGACGAGTGCCTGTAGGCGCTTGTAAGTATTTCACGGTCAAGGCTTTCGCGGGTATCAAAATTCTTAAGAGGCATCTCTTCCCCGGCAAAACTGACATTATCAGGGATTTTGTAAGGTCTATTTGAAAGCACCGTATCTAAAGGAAACTCCTCCCCGGTAATTGTCTCACTATATCCTTTTATGGTCGGAGCAACAAACAAGGCAATTACTATAATACTTACAAGTACGAATGCAACAACAAAAGCTTTCCTTTCTGATCTTATCATAATTAGTAATCTGATTAGAAATAAAATGCAAAGGTAATATTTTTGAACCTGAAAACTAACTCAGGCCAATGTTAAATATGCATAAAATGATTGATTGATCCCCGGTATCAGAACTTATATGATAATCCCGAGAAAATTCCGAAGGAATATGGATGATTATTTATCCCGGACATTTCACTGAAAGGTTTGAGGTAATATCTGAATGTGGGTTCAAGATTAAGTGATAATTTGTCGGAAAGATTATATTCCATTCCCATTCCGAGGGAACTGCTGAAGATCATCGGATTTAATCCTTCTGTCCCTCCAACGACATACTTGCTGCCGTCGTATGTAGTATATACAGAGTTGTATACCAGAAGGTTATAGGATAATCCTCCGATAAGGTTTAGATCAATAACCCTGTCGACTAATTTATATCTCAGGATTACAGGCAATTCGAGATAACTGAAATTCTGATGAAGGGAGCTGTTGATATATTGAAGCTCTGATTTTATAGGGTCGAAAACATCATTGGTATATCTTGTCAGAACTCTGTTTCCGGTTGCATCAAGAAGGAACACGTCAACATTGTCAGTGTAGATAGTCCCGGTGGAAGTAAGTACACGGAAGTTATGATCTCCTTTCGTATAATCATAATTTCGGAATCCACCGTAAGAACTGATTCCCCCTACAACCTGCCCGACAGATGAATAGTAAATACCTGACTGAATACTTAGCTTTTCTCCCAGTTTATATGAAAGTGCCACACCTCCGGAGTAGGAGATGTGAGCCTGTTCGGATGCCATCAGCTCCTTTGTAAAATCATCATTAGCCGATCCAAAACCTGTATAATATGTTGGAGAAGCCATAGCAGTAACAGACCACTTTGGTGTTCGCACGCTTCCGTCATTCATGTAGTGATCCTCTCCTTTCAGATCATCAATCCCTGTGTTCTGACTATCTCCCGTGTTTAAAAGTGCCAGAGAAGGTTCCGGAGAAAAAAGACTTTTATTTATTACAGGATTATTTGCTTCAGTGTTAGAAACGATATTTTCCGGTTTTATATCAACATCGGGCAACTCGGTTATGGTCTGGCCCGGATGGTTATCCTTTGCAACCGGGGTTTCCTTGCTGCTGTTTTCACGGACAGGCAGTAACCGGGAAATTACGCTGTTTTCCACTGGCATTACTGACTCATCATTAAGAGTTATTAAAGGATTTTCAAGAGTGTTTGACAGTTCACTTGCCCACCTGTAAGCAATAAAACTAAGAGATAACAGGACAGCAATAAGTGCAGCTGCTCTGAGATATATAAATGGTTTCTGCCTTCTTCTTATAACAGGTTTTATATTAATCCACACTTCAGAGGGTGGCAGAACTTCAAGGTCTTTTAGTCCGTTCCTGAACAGAAGATCAATATTTGCCCTTGTTTCATTCATTCACTATCCGTTTTTTTATTCCGGTATATGCAGTCACTTTTCTCTGTAGTATAACTCTGGCACGCGACAGATTAGATTTGGATGTCCCCTCCGAAATATTTACCATTTTGCTTATCTCCTTATGCGAATAACCTTCTATGGCAAAAAGGTTGAAGACCATCCTGTATTTCGGTGGCAGTTCCCTGATAATGTCAAGCAGATCAGTAGCTTCAAGACCGGTATAATCTTCATTATAGGGTTCTGCATCAAGTTCCGGAATCAACTCAATATCATCGACCCTGTAAAGAGTATGCTTACTGCGGTATTTCTCAAGAGCTGTATTGACTATTATCCGGCGCATCCATCCTTCGAAAGAACCTTCATGCTTATAATGCACGAGATTTTCAAAAATCTTGATGAATCCATCCTGCAAAATATCACGTGCTTCATCATCAGTAGCGGAATACTGAAGACAAACAGCATATAATCTTGATGCATGTCTTCTGTACAGAAGTTCCTGATCTCTTCTGTTACCTGCCAGACAACCTTTGATTATATTTTTTAGATCTGTCAAGGTTATTGACCTTTTTCAGATTATAAAAATATAAAATAATTGTCTAAAAAGCCAGTAATTCCAAAAAGATTGATGCATATTCACTAAAAAAGGTTGCGTAAGGAATATTATTATAGATGAATTACTTCCCCGTAAGCAGCAGCTGCAGCCTCCATAATAGCTTCAGACATTGTTGGATGAGGATGTACCGACTTGATCAGTTCATGGGCTGTGGTTTCAAGTCGCCTTGCCACGACTATTTCCGCAATCATTTCTGTAACATTTGCTCCAATCAAATGAGCGCCAAGCAGTTCACCGTAAGCAGAATCAAATATCAATTTCACAAAACCATCTTTTGAACCTGCCGAGTTCGCTTTACCTGAAGCTGTAAACGGAAATTTTCCGACCTTAATATCATATCCGGCTTCCCTGGCAGCAGCTTCTGTAAGACCGCAGGAAGCTATTTCGGGACTTGTATATGTACAGGCTGGAATATTGTTATAATCCAGAGGTTCAGGATCTAATCCCGCCATCTTTTCAACACATATAATTCCTTCCGCTGAAGCAACATGTGCCAGTGCCGGCCCATGAACGATATCTCCTATGGCAAAGATTCCCGGAACAAACGTCCTGTAAAAATCGTTCACAACAACTTTCCCATTCTCAATTTTCACACCTTCCTTCTCAAGACCGATACCCTCCAGGTTTGCGGTAACACCAACAGCCAGCAATACTATATCTGCTTCAATTCTTTCGTGACCTTTGGGTGTTTTGACAGTAACAATACATTTATCTTTCGATGTATCTGCCGATTCCACCATGGAATCAGTCAATATCCTCATTTTAAGCTTTTTGAAAGACCTCTCGAGCTGTTTTGAAACCTCTTCATCTTCATTAGGGACAAGTCTGGGAAGTAACTCAATAAGAGTAACGCTGGTGCCGAGTGTCTGGTAAAAACCTGCAAACTCACTGCCTATGGCTCCTGAACCAACAACAACCATCGAGGAAGGTTGCTTTTCAAGAGTCATTGCCTCCCTGTAGCCGATAATCTTTTTACTGTCCTGTTTCAGGTCTGTAAGTTCTTTCGACCTTGCTCCTGTTGCGAGAATGATATTCTTTGCGGAATAGGTTTTCCTGTTCCTGTCTGAATCTTCAACTTCAACCGTGCCATTTCCGGACAGCCGACCAAATCCGTTAATGAAGGTAATATTGTTTTTTCTGAAAAGAAACTGAACTCCTTTGCTCATACTTTCCGCAACAGCCCGGCTACGGGCAATTATTGCCCTGAAATCGGGCTTTACCTCTACTTCGGTTGTTATACCATATTCTGATGCATGCTTCATATATTCAAAAACCTGAGCACTTTTCAGAAGGGATTTGGTAGGAATACAGCCCCAGTTAAGACATATACCTCCAGGTTCAGCTTTTTCAATAACCGCGACTTTCATTTTCAACTGTGACGCCCTGATCGCCGCAACATAACCTCCGGGGCCACTTCCGATAATTATCAGATCATAATCCATCGTGTCTGTTATTTTATAAGTATTTAGATTTAACATCATGATCCCCTGAGTCAGGTTTTGTTTTACATAACTGATTAACCAGTTTTGCAATAATCCATATTGTGCCTAGTGAAAAAATTACTGTTGCACCGACAGGAATACCTGCAAAATAAGCAATTACATAACCTGTCACAGTACCAATGAAACCCGCAATAATTGACCCGATGACAATTGTGCTGTAAACCCTGGTGAACAGCATGGCAATATTTGGGGGAATAGTAAGTAATGAAATAACCAGTACAATCCCGGCCATCCTTATATTCAGAACTATAGTAAGAGCGATCAGGCTCGTAGTGATATATTTAAATATATCTACATATGAAGAATATGTTCTTGCAAACGTTTCATCAAATGATATATAAAGAATTGAACGGTAAAAGATTACAAAATAGAGAATAAGTACAACCGATAAGACTCCAAGAGCTGTAATATCTGCGTTGGTGACTGTAAGGATACTACCGAAAAGATAACTTATGAGATTGGGTGTATAACCCGGAGTCAGATATATGAAAATTATACCAACAGCCATACCGAGAGCCCATAGGATGCCAATTGCTGAATCCTCCCTGATTTTTTGCCTTACGGAAAGATATTCAATTCCAATAGCAGACAGTATAGCAAAAACGGCAGCACCAATCAATGGATTAAATCCGGCAAAATATCCGATTCCGATACCTCCGAAGGAGGCATGAGTTATACCCCCACTAAGAAAAACCATCCTCTTCGACACTATATATGTACCTGCCAGACCAGCAGTTATGCTGGCAAATACCGCACCAAGCAATCCCTTTATTACAAAACTATATTGAAAAATGCTTCCTTCCACTAATCATGGTGTTTCAGAACTGTATGAGGAACATCTCCGTGAGTAATAAGTTGTATCGGACAACCGTAAGCAAGAAGTTGTTCATTAGATATCTCAGACGAGGGATGATAATGAAGATATCTGTTCACACAGGCAAATGACTTAACATGTGACGATATGGTACCGATATCATGAGAAACCATCAAGATTGCCATCCGGCTATTAAGTTCACGCAGCTTGTCATAAAAATCTTTCTCGAAATTTGTATCAACAAAATTGCCCGGCTCGTCAAGCAATAGTAATTTTGGATTTCCGATTATCGCACGTCCCAGAAAGACCCTTTGCAACTGACCCCCTGATAATTCGCTTAGCGACGACCTTCTCATTGATGTCAGGCCAAGTTCCTCAATAACTTCAACGACCCGTTCTTTGTCCTGCGACGATACCCGTGAAACAACTCCCTTCCCTATCATCAGACCTGATAATACTACGTCACTTACAGTAACCGGGTAATTTAAATCACCGGTCGCGATCTGAGGAAGATACCCAGTATTATTACCGATCAACAGTTTTCTATTGAATATTATTTTACCTTTTACAGGCTTTACCAGGCCAAGTATTACTTTCAGAAGGGTTGTTTTTCCGCCTCCATTAGGTCCAATAACACCAATAAAATCATGGTCGTATATCTTAAAATTAATATCCTCAAGTACGGTATTGTCACCATATGAGGCTGACAATGAGTTTATTTCAACTAAATATGCCATAATTTAACTACTCAATTAATCCACAAAGCTTTCATACAACGCATTTACAATATCCATTGTAGCATTAAACCAGTCTTCAGATAAAGGATCTATGATCACAATTTCAGCACCTGTTTCATCAGCTATTGTCTGTGCATTTTTTATGTCGTACTCCTTTTGAACAAATATTACCTTCAGATCCTCTTTTTTTGACCGGTCGATTAGTTCTTTCATTCTTGAAGGAGAAGGTTCCTTCCCTTCATGTTCAAGAGAAATCTCTTCAAGGCCATAATCCCTGGCAAGATACTGAAGGTTAGGATGAAATATCAAAAAAGATTTCTTCTGACCTCCGGAAAGAAGCTGCCGGGCTTTTTCATCAACCTGTTCTATTTTTTCAATCAGATTCCGGTAATTTATCTCGTATTTCTCCCTGTGGTTCGGATTTAGTTCAATCAATAACTCTTTAACCGATGCAGCAATAATTAGTGCACATTTCGGAGATAACCAGTAATGAGGATCAGCTCCTTCGGAATGGTTACCCTCATGTGAATGCTCCGGTTCAATGAGATCAATCTGATCACTGGCCGACAACTTTACCATTGTCCTGTTTGCTTCATAAAAACGATCAAGCCATGTTATTTCAAAACCTAGATGTCCGTTACTGATGTATGCGACTGATTTTCTGAGATTGCTGATCTGCCCGGGATATGGTTCGTATATATGAGGATTGGCTCCCGGAGGAACCATTACATTAACAGTGAAATCGTGCCCGGCTATCTGTTCAACAAAATACTTGAAGGGCGATATGCTTACCGTTATTATGTCCCCTTCAGTATGTGATCCGTGTCTGCCGCATGAGAATAAAAATATGAAGTAAAACGAAAAAAGTAGCTTTCCCATTGACACTCCTTTGTTCATAACAGATACAAATTTAACATATAACAGATCAAAAGAGTAAAGTGTTGCAAATAAAATAATATAAGCTATTTTTGAATCTGAATAACAGACAAACGTTGTTTTCTGCAATGAAGAATAAAGGAGAGATTCTGTCAACTATTCTAAAGGATTATAATGATTGCTATATCTTCCTCCACAATACCAGGGAATTCAGCGTTGTTGAAAGCATTATTAACGACGGATTCATATTTGAAAGTCAGCTATCCCATTCGACCGATAGTGTAAATCCGAATGAACCCATTGAAATTACTTATTTTCTATTCCAGAGGAAAGAATACGGACATTTTACAATTATAATAGCAATACCTAAGACCATTTATGATATATATACGGCCGTATCAAATACAGATGATCTAGATATCGAAGAAGTTATGTCGATTACCGATCCGTATATCGGAGACAACGATGAGCTTGTCTACACTTTGTCACCGGAACATGTGCTCGGATACTTCAATATCATAACAAATGAATTTATTAAGAATAAGAATTGGAATCCCGGATTCAATTCCTGCAATTTTCAAATCTCCCGGAACCATACATTGCATTAACGTAAATAACTAATATTTAATCGAATAATATGAAAATAATTCGTAAAATCATGATCCTGACCTTGATTATTAAAATCGGGTCATTTCCGCTTTCATCTCAGGAAAAATACCATAACCACAGAACGATGGCACAGATGATCGATGCCATGAGCAGAGATCATTCTACTGTCTGCAGTGCTAAATCTCTGGTAAAAACTGATGGTGGTAAAGATATCTGGCTGGTTACCATCGGAACCGGCGACAAGGACAATAAACCGGCATTCGCTGTACTTGGCGGAATTGAGGGAAATCACATACTGGGAAAGGAAATTGCTTTAGGATTTGCATCAACAATCCTCAAAAATCAGCAGACACCTGAAATCAAAGAACTACTGAATAAAATAACTTTCTATGTTCTTCCGGATATCAGTCCTGATGCAACAGAACAGTTTTTCGCTGAAACAAAATATGAGAGAGTTGTTAATACGAGTGCTACGGATGATGATAAAGATTTTTCCATTAATGAAGATCCTTACGAAGATCTTAATAATGATGGTTATATAACACATATTCGTGTCAGGGATCCTTCAGGAATATTTACAAAAAATAAGGAAGATCAAAGGATTATGACAGAAGCTGAACTGACGAAAGGAGAATCCGGTGGTTATAGTCTTTATTCTGAGGGTTTTGATAATGATAAAGACGGAAGATATAATGAAGATGGCGAGGGCGGAGTAAATCTCAACCGGAATCTTACATATAATTATGAAGAGTTTGGTACTAATGCAGGATTATATCCTGTTTCCGAACCCGAAACAAAAGCAGTGCTTGATTTTCTCTATGAAAGATTTAATATATATGCAACTTTTGCATTTGGGCCCCAGGATAACCTTGGACAACCTATGAAATCAGCAGAACGACCTGCCCAGGGGAGGAAGATCACCAGTATTACCAAAAGTGATGAGATAATTAATAAGCTTGTTTCGGACAGGTATCATGAAATTACCGGAGGAAAAGGTGCCCCGGTTACCAGCAATCCTCCCGGTAATTTTATGGAATGGTCATATTTTCATTACGGGAGATACAGCTTCAGCACACCTGCCTGGTGGTTCCCTGTAGAGAAAGACATGAATGCTGAAGTGGCTTTTCTTAAGTTTGCTGAAAAAAACAGAATAAGCGATGTCTTTATTCCGTGGAGAGAAATTAAACATCCCGACTTCCCCGGTAAAGAAACTGAAGTTGGAGGTATAAAACCTTTTGCAATGATGAATCCACCGGAAGATACACTAGGTGATCTTATCAGTGCAAATTACAAATTCATAGCGACTATAGCTGCCCTGCATCCTGAACTCGAGTTTCTGGATGTTGAAACTGAAGATATTGGTGAGAATGTATTCAGAATATCTTTAAAAATTCACAATAAAGGGATCTTTGCAACATGTGCAGAGACAGGAAACCGAAATATCTGGACAAAAGTGATGAGACTCACGATCGAGCCTGGTAAAGGACAGACAATCTTAAGCGGACTCAAGGTTCAGAATATTCAGAGGCTTGAAGGTGATCAGTCGGAAGAATTCAGTTGGTTGATCAGCGGTAAGGGAAATGTCACTATTAATGCCGGTGCAATAAACACAGGCACTATAACCACAACATTGGATCTGAGGTAACAATTTGCAAACATTATAAATCATGAAGAAATCAATAATAATTACCACCCTGTCGCTCTTTTTTATTTCTCTGACCACTCTCGTCATTCCACAGAAAGCGGAAATGTTTTTCAAAGCGGCCGGTTCACCTGCCAATCCAAGAGTACAGACCTCATGGAATAAGTATTATACCTATGATGGGATTACTGATCTCTGCAAAAAGCTGGAACAAACATATCCGTATCTGGTGACACTGGAATCAATCGGGAAATCATACCAGGGAAGGGATATCCTTGCCCTGACTGTCTCTTATAAAAAGAACCAGAATCCCGATTTTAAGCCTGGTTACTATATCGATGGCAATATACATTCCAACGAAATTCAGGGAACCGAAATGGCTCTTTATACAGCATGGTATCTTTGTGAAATGTTCGACGAAAACCAGTTTATAAACCAGTTGCTAAAAGATAAAGTCTTTTATATTTTACCAACCATCAATCCTGATGCAAGAGAACATTTCATGAAAGAACCTAACACAGCGAGTTCCCCGAGATCAGGACTTGTGCCTTTTGACAATGACCGGGACGGATTATATGATGAGGACGGATATGATGATCTTAATAATGACGGGATAATCAGTCAGATGAGAAGAATGAACTCCGATGGTCTTTATATTACGGATCCCAAAGATCCACGCAGAATGGTTCGTGTTGCTCCGGGTGAAAAAGGAGAATATGAAATGCTTGGACTTGAAGGGTTGGATAATGATGGTGACGGTTCGGTAAATGAAGATCGTGTTGGTGGTTATGATCCTAACCGTGACTGGGGTTTTAACTGGGAACCCTGTTATGTCCAGTCTGGAGCAGGGAAATATCCCTTTTCGTTTCCTGAGAATCAGGCAGTCCGAGATTTCGGATTTAACCACAGGAATATTACCGGAGCCCAGTCATTCCATAATTCCGGAGGCATGATCCTCAGGGGCCCTTCCATTCAGGGAGGTGGTGCAGAAGTCTATTCACGTTCAGATAACGAAATCATGAATACAATAGGTAAAAAGGGAGAAGAGATAATTCCCGGCTACAGATTCATAACAATCTGGAAGGATTTGTATACCGTTTACGGAGGGGAACTCGACTGGTGGTATGGTGCAATGGGATCTTTTGTTTATTCCAATGAATTATGGACCGGTTATCTGATGTTTTATGATACTACAAATACTGATACTTATGAATTTGATAAGCTCCTTCTTTTTGAAGATGCATTTGTACCATGGCAGGAGGTTGAACACCCCGTATATGGCAAAATAGAAGTCGGGGGATTTAATAAAAACTACGGAAGGACACACCCCGGCTTCATGCTTGAAACCGATGCACATCGAAATGCTGCTTTTTGTATTTATAATGCATGGGTTACACCAAAACTGGAAGTCTCAGATGTAAAAGTAAAAAATATCGGAGGAGGTCTTAAAGAAGTAACAGCAATAGTATCAAATAAGCAAATGCTTCCCACTCATTCAGGAACCAATATAAGGTACAGGATTGATCCTCCCGATTACTGCTATCTTGATGGAGGAACAGTTGTGGCAGGTATGATTGTTCAGGATATCGACAGAAACATAAACATTGAACAAAAGAGGAATCCTCAGCGGCTGGAAATAGACAATATTGAAGGATATCAGCGTATTAACCTTAAATGGATAGTTTTAGGTGGTAATAGATTCACTGTGAGAGTTGAAAGTGTAAAGGGAGGCCGGGCCTCTGCACAGTCAGAATAAAAAAGGAGGCTTTGTTCAGCCTGATAAGCCCCCTTTCTTCTTCAAGGAATGAAAATCAATAAGTTTGAAGAGAAATCCTGAACTGACCTGTAGCATTCTTTGCACTGATCTTAAATACCCATTCACCAGTTTTATCCTTATTCTCCTCTTCGCTGATAGTGAACGATTTTCTCCAGTTAAGGTTCCCGAATTCATCAATGAGAATATTCGAATATGTTTTACCCTCTGGCATTACAATTGCAACCCTGATCTCTCCTGATTTACAGTCGCCATTTATCGACATTGTAACTGTTTTTGCACTCTTTTCGACATCGAAAGAATAACTCTTTGAAAATGTTGATTCCTTAACCGACCTCGATAATTCCCATGATGTTCTTTCACTGTCACCACCGCCTAACGAGCGGCCCAGGAATGAAGGTAAATCAGGTGTATAATCGAATGGCTCACCAGTTGAGGATGATCTTTCAGGTCTTACATAAAAGTTTCTGAATACATCCCTGTACCTGTCTGCCTCTCCAAGCTTTTCATTAGCTTCTTTAAAAGCCTTTTCCATAGCCCTGGTTACATCTTCCTGGATTCTCTTCTGCTCTATCAGCTCTTTTTTCTGCTCATCAATCTCCTGCTGTATCTTCAACTCCTTCTCCTTCTCTTCTTTTGTCTTGTCCTGAGCAACTGAAGCCTGGAAAGAAGAACCTGCAAGTACAATCAAAACTGCTGTTAATATTACACTGATCTTTTTCATGACTGCCTCTTTTTATTTATCTATGTCAAAGATAATGCCCTTTATGCGATTTCTCTGTTAATGCCAGGTTAACGTCAGGTTAATGTTTTGGGTAAAATAAGACCATATTAATAAATATAATAATTTTGAACGATAAAATCAATTCTCTCTATGAAAAAGCGAAATACCATCCTGTTACTTGGTATCGTATCAATAATTATTATGATATCTGTACAGGTCTTTATCCTGAGAGGAGTATGGCGGCAGAGAAACGAGATGTTCGATCTCCGGTATAAGTTATTATCTCAGGAAGCACTGGCGTTTATTAACAGAAGACTCATGACTGACGGATTTGATACTGCAAGGTTCATGATTGACTGGTATACCGAACAGGTCGTGAGAAACGATCTTCCCCTCATTAAAGATGATTCATCTCTTACTGCCAAGAAAAATGAGATCCTCTATCACGTTACCTATATATTGGAACAGGAACAGGATCTTTCACAATATCTTTCATCATATTTCGAACGACAGAGATTCGAAAAAGATTTTGATCATGAGATTGTCATTAACAATCTTGAGCTTATCGATTTTGATACAAGGATTCCGATATATGAAAGTGAGGATTTTTTAGACCGCCGAACTCCTCCATCAGCCGAAAATAACGGCCCCGGGACACAATCAACAACAAGAATACTTGTAAACAGGTATTTTACAGAGGATAACAACTACAGACTTTATTTCGACTACTATATTGACTTCTCCGATAAGCAGAAACTGATTTTGAAAGAGACTGCTGCATCTCTTACAATGAGTACTTTAAGCATAATTATTGTTGTCATATTATTCATAATCACCTACAGAAACCTCATGGAAGAGAAAAGATTGTCCAATCTGAAAACAGATTTTATAAATAATATGACCCATGAGCTGAAAACCCCGTTATCAACCATAACCGTGGCAGGAAAAACACTTGAGATGGAGCAGATACGGACCAGTGAAACAAAAATCCTTGAGACAGCCAGATTAATCGGGAAGCAGAGTGTGCACCTGAACCAGCTTATCAATATGATACTTGAGATAAGCATGTGGGAAAGAACTCAATTTCAGCTTGATAAGAAGAAAGTTGCAATAGAGGAATTGATGAATGATATCGTTGAAAGCTTTAAAACAGGTTGCGGTAACTGTGCCTCTCTGCAACAGAAATATAATTTAGATGGTGCAGAAGCCGATGTCGATATTGTTTATTTTACTACCCTTATCAATAACCTCCTTTCAAATGCAGTCAAATATTCCGCCGTGGATCCTGTTATTGAAATTGAAGGAACGAAAGAAAATAATAATTTACTGATTAAAGTTGCTGATAATGGTATCGGAATCAGCAAATCCGACCAGAAACATATCTTTGATAAATTTTACAGGGCCACTTCAGGCAACATACATAAATATAAAGGATTAGGACTGGGACTATATTATGTCAAAAAAATTGCGGTGGCTCACGGAGGAGATGTAACAGTAACCAGTAAACCAGGAAAAGGTAGTATATTTACAGTAATAATTCCTTACTAATTAAAAATATCCGGGTTATGAGAGTTCTATTAGCCGAAGACGACAGAGACTTTGGGAATATATTATCACAATACGTTGCCATCAGTGGTTTTGATGTAACACTTACCCGTGATGGTAAAGAAGCCTGGGAGATGTTTGAAAAGAACAAACCAGATATATGTGTTCTTGATGTAATGATGCCCGAAATGGACGGTTTTACGCTCGCCGAAAAGATTAAAGAAGCTCAGCCAGACATCCCGGTCATCTTTTTGACAGCAAAAAGCCTGAAAGAAGATATTGTACGAGGCCTTAAGCTGGGAGCAGATGACTACATCACAAAACCATTTGATCCTGAAGTACTTATACTTAGAATCAACAATATTCTGAAACGTGCATATTCATCCTCGAACGATGAATTCCAGATCTCCTCAACAGTACTCAAATTCAATACACTCGAACTTAAATGCGGAAATACAACAGAGAAACTCACTCTCAAGGAAGCACAGCTGCTGAAGTATTTTATTATTAACAAAAATAAAATACTTGCCAGAGAGGATATTCTTACTGAAATCTGGGGTGAAGACGATTATTTTCTCGGAAGAAGTATGGATGTTTTTATTTCAAGATTAAGAAAGTATATCTCGGAAGACAAAAATATCGATATCCGGACTGTCAGGGGTACCGGTTTTATACTCGAGGAGATAAAAAAAGGAGAGGAATTCAAAAATGAAGAACGATAAGACAATCCTTACTGTGCTTCTTTAGAGAAGGATTTTATTCCCCGCCAAGCACTTCATTAACTTTATTATAGAGATCTTCGCCCCTCACATTTCTGGCTATTATTATTCCGTTTTCATCAAGCAAAAAATTTGCAGGAATAGAATTTACTGCGTATATTTTTGCTGCTGCATTGTTCCAGTACTGAAGATCCGATACATGCGTCCAGGTTAGTTTATCATCTGCAATAGCCTTTATCCAGTCGTCTTTTGAGCTGTCAAGAGAAACTCCGAAAACATCAAAACCTCTCTTATTGAATTCCCCGTACACTTTGACCAGATTCGGATTCTCCTGACGGCAGGGACCACACCACGCTGCCCAAAAATCAATGAGAAGAAGTTTTGGTCCTATATTCGAGTAAAGTGTAACAGGATTACCGTTTACATCATTCATAGTAAAATCAGGAGCTTTTTCCCCGATTGCCACTGTCTTCAAAACATTTACTCTGTTTTTCAGTTCCTGCACCACAGGTATTTTAGCAACACTGGTATCCATGGAATTGATGTACGACTCGATCTCCCCTGCTTCCATATCATAACTAAGACTCTGAAGCAGGGAAGGAGAAATGTAAGATGCTGGATTGTCTCTGATGAAGTTCCTCTGTAATGCGATCATCTCTTCCTGAATAGCTACAGCTTCCTTCTCAAGTTCAGCCATTCGTTCAGTGTCTCCGTTCTGGTTAGCTATCTGGTACTCATTGTAAATATTTGAATGCTTTTCACTCAGAGGTTTATTTGACTCAATAAAAGATATGTATTCATCATGTGTTTTGGATCCGGTTATTGTTGCATTAAAAAGTGAATCGAGAATTCCTGTAATACTGATCTTTGAGTTTTCGAGGTAGAATGGCGTCCTCATTCTTGTGTCTTTTGCAACAAGCATAACCATCTCCGGAAATTTCACCGAACTTTTCATTTTAAATGAACCTTTTACAGCTACTGCAGAATCAATATTAACCATTCTCTCCGATTCTCTCTTCTGAAGGTAGAATGTAGTACCATCAGCGCCAGCTATTTTACCTTTAATAACGTAATGAGGTTCTGACGAACATGAAGTCAAGAGCAACATAAAGGGAAGAATGTAAATGAACTTTTTCATATTAACAGTTTATAATTATTATTCTGTCTTTATTCTAATCCGCACAAATATATAAATTATTGTAAATGCGGATCACCTGGTATTGTATTTATCAATTAAGGACAATGCAGCCTTATAAGATGTTATTTTACCTTTATATAGCTGTCGTTCCAGGTCCGGTGCCATAAGCCTGATCTCTTTATTGTTATAGAATGAATTATTAAGATATTCGATAATTGCATTGTGCATCCTCACAATCGCCTGGTTTTTTCACTGCTAGGATCAATGGCCAGAACTGCCAGTTTCCTTCCTTCTCCTGTTACATGCAATCCAAAAGTTTCGATAAAAGTACTTTTGCCGACTCCGGCTACACCTGTTATTCCAATCCTTATCGATTTTTCACTGTAGGGAAGACACTTTTCAATGATGGATTGTACAATTTCCTGATGTTCAGGCAATGAACTTTCTGCCAGTGTGATAGCCTGACTAAGAATAGTCCTGTTGCCTGAAAGAATGCCATCAACATATTCAACCACCGAATATTTTTTTCTTCTCTTCCTGCCTCCATTCTTTAATATATCAGGGTTGATACTGGGAGGATGGTCAACTCCCTTCTGCACGTGTAGAGCACTTTTGTATTTCACTTTTAAAAATTTATAACTAAAGTCATATCAAAAATAATAAAAGGGTGTCAGATAACTCACAGACACCCTTTTATATTATGTTATTTTAACCGGGATCAATCCAGTTTATTGTTCAATAGTCTTAGGTTGAACATCAGCGCTCAGCATGAGTATTACCTCGGAATTTCTCGGATCGTTGGTATAGACATATATAGCCTTGGTTACTTTATCTTTATAACTACCTGAATTGAAAACCGCCTTGATAGATCCTTCTTCTCCTGATTTAATAGCTGCCCCCTGGATTCCCTGTTGTATTGCCGTACAACCGCATGTTGATTTTATATGCCTGATTATCAAATCGTTTTTGCCTTCATTTTTAAACTTAAATTCAACCTCTTTTGATGTTGCTGCAGGCATTTTGCCAAGGTCAACTGTAGCTGAAGCAA
>Ga0315543_1001163_pt1 | contig 29293 bp, 18 predicted proteins | sample SalMarSW160210MG_2_FD_203098 | JGI IMG/M metagenome (GOLD analysis project Ga0315543, IMG submission 203098) | Salt marsh sediment microbial communities from the Plum Island Ecosystem LTER, Massachusetts, United States - Salt Marsh Sediment SW1601-210 ... | reverse complement strand
GCTCTGACGCTGCCCACAGAAAAAACACCCCTGGGGCCGTATGCAACAACCTTGAGGCTAGCGGACCGGGCGAACGTTGTCAACCGTTGGTGCCAGATACACCGGCGTCGTTTTGGGAGGTGGCGTGCTACTGCCTGCGGAAGTGCCCGCTGCCGTTAAGCTTGTGTGACAATCGTGTGGCACGCCCTGAGGCACGAAGGGCGTGGCTAGGCCGAGAGGTGGTTTTCCACGCCCATCGCTCCGCTCTGGGTCATCGCTTCGCTATCCCGGCGCGCCGGGACCCCGATTGCGGTTCTGGGATAGACTGCAATTACAAGAGCGTTTGGTGATTTGCCCTCACCCTGGCCCTCTCCCGGCGGGAGAGGGGACTTCTGGCATGCGCCCTTGGTATCAGGTTACCTCGAAGGTCCGGATCTTCCAGGGTCCCATGGAGAAGGCCAGCCGGCCTTTACCAGAGGAAACTTCACCCGTCTTTCGGCCCAGCAGGTCGGTTTCGATTGCTCCGGTGACCGGCAAGGCGAGCTGGACCGTGGCTTGCGCTCCTTGGCCCTCGGTTTCCACAACGCGGAGTTCGAAGCCGTGTGTCTTTTTCTTGCGGAACGCGGAGAGCATCACCGCGTCGGGAGTAAGCTTGATGAAACTCCGGGAAGGCGGCAGCACGCCCGGCTGCGCGGCGCCGACTCGGCAGAGCAAAGGCTGCGTGAAGTCGGTTGCCGCCCGGAGGCGTGCCGCATTGCTCACGTCCGCTGTGTGAGGCATTAGTGCATGACGGTATTCGGCGTACAACGGCCAGCCGTATTCTTTGGTGAAGTGCGATTCCCATTCCCGCATCAGCAGGTTCGAGAAGACGCCCTTCTCGTCGCGGGTGAACCATTGCGTTCCGGGGTGAAGGACCAGGAGTCCCAGGTCTTTGCCCAACAGATCGGCAAAGGTCAAGGCGTGGAAGGCGTTTTTTTTCGTTGCTTCGATGGCCAGGGGATAGTCGCGCAATACCTGGGAGACGTCGAATCCCGGTGCGAACGATATCCAATAGCCTTCTTTGATATCCGGCGGCGAGGCGTCGGAGTGCGGCGGCACCTGGGCCAGCACGCGGCTGACGACTTCCACATAAGGCCGGCCCGTCGCCAACGTTACCCGCGTCTCAAACTTCAGATATTTCCATCGGTGTCTGGCCCGGACGGTGGCAAACAATGGGCCTTGGGCGACCCAATCCAGTTGCGCTTTCGACGTGGCGCTGTCGTAGCGCTTGGGGGGCGACGGGCGGCGGGAAAGATTGGGGTTTGGCCTTCCGGTGAAGCGCGGGAAGGCCCCCCGACGGCCGTCGAGCGTCTCGCGTCCGGACGGCTTTTGGACGAGGCTTGCCACCGCGCCGCTGGTCGGATCGAGACCCACGCGGAGATATTCATTTTCCAAGGTTAATTTGGACTGGTCGATGATCAGGTTCGACCTGGCGGCGGATTGCCCAGCCGGCGTCGGCTCCAAGTAATAGGTGTCATAGCCTGCCGAGGGGACGCCGGAGGCCAGGAAGGCCATTTCGGCGACGATCAGATTGCCCTGGTCGTCCTTCGTGCTCTTGATGATCTGCGAAGGCACTCCGCGGCCGCTACGGTCCTTGACGATCAGGTCTTGGGTCTTCTCGGGCAGGGGATAGATCCGGCCGGTCCGCGCCAACTCGGTCCGGTCCCAGCCTTGCGGATTGAACACCGTGACCGCAAGCTGCCCTTGCTTGTCGTCCGTGGAGTCGATCCGGCCGGCCAGCGAATCGAGGGCGGCATCGAGCACTGTTTTGCCTTGTTGTTCGGCGCGGTCGAGATGCTGAAAACCCATCGTGCCCCAGGTGAAGTTATGGTGGTCTTCCAGCCGATCCAACGGCGCCAACCGGTCCAACTGCCACCGCGAGTATTCGCACAGGCCGACGTCGTGGCTTTGGGACGTCATGAGATTCTTCCAGGCTTCTTCGAGCCGTTTTGCCTGTGAGGGGGCTCCCAAGCCGGCGGCCAGCGCGTCGAAGCGTTCCGCCGCCAGAAGCGTTCCTTCCACCTTGCGGTTGAAGATGCGGACCTGGTCGCCGCCCACTCCCCAGGTGAGCGACTTGTTCCAAGCGTCCATCGGGAAGAAGACGGTTTTTTTCGGATCGGCGCCGTACTTGGTCAGGTACTGCCGGAGGGTGACGAATTCGATGGGATATTGATCGGCAAACGCCTGGTACTTGCGCGGTGCATCCAGGTACGCCGGCTGTTCCGGCGATTCCCAACCGAATTCCTCCCAATAGCACAACAGCGGAACGCCCAGGGCCTGAAGCTTTTTGAAGTCGGCCGTTGCCACGACTTCTTTTTTCAGGTTGGGTACTCGGTAATACATATCCCAACACCAGAAAAGCGCGTTCTTGGCAATGCACGGCAGCGTGGTTCCATCGATTCCCTTCCAGCGAATCACGTTCTGATCGAACGACGGACAGCCGGCCCGGCCCCAGGTGTCCAACTGGCCCAGGCTGGTATAACGGTAACCGGCGCCGGCCAGCAGCTGCGGCAATTGCGGGTGGGAGAATTCCTCTTCTTCGAGGAAGGTGACCATTTCATAATCCAAGGCCTTGCGGATCGTCTCGCGGCCGACGACGATTTGGCGGATGTTGGATTCGCCGCTGACGGTGGTCCCCATCGGCTGGCCGTACGTGCCGCCGATCAGTTCCAACTTGCCCACGGCAAGATACCGTTTCAACCGGTCGGCGACTTCCGGGAATTTCTCGGCGATGAGTTCGTAGGCCCGGGCGTCGAGATTGATGCAGGTCTTCGCGTGCGGCGGTCGATCGACGACTTCCATGGCGTCGGTTACGGAAAGGACGTTGGATTCGATACCCAACTGCCAACCGATGCCGATATAGCTCCAATGATTGCACACCGCCATGCAGAGCCGCTTGTCCGTCTCAGCGGCCCAGGCTTTTCCCAGCCCGCCCCATCCGAGAAGTGCCGCCCCGGTTCCGGTTGTCAATCCGACCTTCAATAAATCCCTGCGCGAAACGACTTTTTTCATAATCTATGCCTCCGATAGCCATTTTACCAGGGTCGTCGTTGCGCGACAAACCTGGGCTCCTTAGAGACTATCCGAAGACCGTTTGGCTGTATTGGGTGGCTGGTGTCTGAGAACGTGTTTTGAAAATGGCTGTAGCCCATCCACGGGTGCCATGGGCGGCTCGTCCGCCCTTGTATTTGAGCCCATTTGGTGGCCAGCACTGGCTGACAAGCAGCCAGTGGCACCCTTTTCAAAACACGTTCTGAGTTCCGGCGCGCCGGGAAAGGCCCAGTCTTCTAGGCTCTGGACCAGCGCTGTCGCTATCCCGGCGCGCCGGGACCCGTGCCATAGGATGCTAGAGCAGCTCTTCGATGCTCGTGATGATCTGGTCGATGACCGCCCGGTCGGTCTTGGGGTTGAAGAAGACGGCCTTCCAGGCCGGCAGGTCGATTCCGTGTGGGCGATAGCCCATGGCGTTGGTGAAGCTCAGCCGCGCGTCGATTTCGGGGTTCAGCGTGGCGTCGCGCTTGTTGAACAGGCGATGAATCTCGGAGAAGTAGTGACGCGACTCCTCTTCCGGCAGCTCGCCTCGCTCCAGCCGGTCGAAAATCTCCTTCGCGCCGCGTCCTTTTGGTAGGACCCACCAGACGACGCTCGGGCCCGGGGTGTCCATGTTGAGCACCTTGCAGTTGTCTAGTGCGTCGATGCGCCGCTTGAGCGATTGGGCCATTTCCAGGGCATTGGCCACGAGCATCTGGCAGCCGACCAGCCCCAGGCCGTTGAGCGAAGCCATCACCGAGTAAGGCCCGATCGCCGGGCGGGAGCACTCCAGCGTGAACAGCGCCGGATCGCGGCGGTAGTCCGCCTCGGAGAAATACGGAACCTGCTCCTTGGGCCGAAACAGGTATTCGAGATCCGCGCGACGGTTGACGATGAACGCGCTGGAGGGATAATGTCCCCAGCCCATCTTGTGAAAGTCGATGGTGACCGAGTCGGCGTGTTTGAGTTTCTGGGTTTGCCGTTGGGTCTCGGCCACCAACGGCAGGCTGTCTTCGTGCAGCCGCAACGCGTTCTGCTGGAGGTGGTATTCGGTTAGAAAGCAGAGCGCCCAGCCCACGGCGGCGTCGACGTGGAGCTGGGGGACGGGTTGACCGTGCCGTGCCGCCCGCTCCTCGATAATCTCACGGATGGCGGCCACGTCGTCGATGCCGAAGGCGTCCGTACTGCCGAACGTGGCGATCACGAAGGCCACGCGCGTCTCGGCGCCGTAGAGCTCGTCGAGCCGCTCGGCCAAGAGATCCAGTCGCATCGAGATCGACCGGTCGGTCGGGATGCAATGCAGGTTTTCGGTGCCGATGCCGAGCCATCCGGCCAGCGTGGCGTTGGAGTAGTGGGCCGCCTCGGAGATGATGCCCGCGACCCGGTGGCCCGCCAGCCCGGTGCGCATCGCGCCGGGCAACACCTTCTCGATGCCGATCTTGCCGCCGTAGAGGTTCGAGATCGTTCCTCCCATGGTAAACACACCCCAGGGAGACTCGGTATGGTAGAAAACCAGGTTGGCCAACGCGGTAATCGCCTTGACCTCCAGCTCGTTGGATCGTTCACTGTACGTGTCGACGCACAAGTTGGGGTTCTTCAACAGGCACGCCAACGCGCCGATCAACGACGCGTAGTTGGCCGGTCCCTTGACGTTTTCCAGGTGGAGCTTCGAGTACCAGCCGTCCGTGCCCCAGAAGAACGGAAAGATCGTGTCGCGGGCGTCTTTCAGATTGCCGGGCAGGGTGTGGATCTCGGGATTCGCCTGGGCCGTTTCGTAGTTGCGCGACATGACCGTGCCCGGCGGAAGCATCTCCTCGGCGGCCATGGCCGAGAGCAGCTCGTCGAAGATCTGAGTGATCTGCTCCTTGTCACAGACAAAGAACGTCTTGATCAACTCGTCCAGCTTGGCGCGGTCCATTGCTTACCTCTCGTCGGAAACGGGTATCCCAGGAACACCATCTCCCATTCTGAAATATAGCTTGCACCCAGACTACCGGTACAGCAGCTTCGGACTCTTACGCCAGTCTTTATCCTTGTCGTGGCCATATTTCTCGACACGGGGACGCCGCTCGCGCAGCCGGACCGATTCGATGCCCAGATTCACGCCCTCGGCCATCTTGTGCTTGCCGACGCACTCAAGACGGAGCACATGCTGGCCCTTCTCCGGCCAAAAGTCGAGCAAGGGGAATTCTCTCTGAGTCACTTCCGCCGCGTAGAAATCCATCGGCTCGCCGACGGCCACGCCGTCGAGCACGGCCTGGTACTTGCCGAAGTCGGGCGCGCACGTAGCATTGACAATCAACCGCAGCGGCTCTTTCCGTTTCACTTCAAAGGCGATCTCGATCCAGGCGTGCTTGGCCGTCTTGGGCTTGTAGAAGAGCCGTGGGTGGTCGAGCAGCTTCGGCAGCTTCCGGATGCCCGCCTTGCCCGGGCCGTGATGTTTGGCGTCCGCAAAATCCTTTGCCAGCACGATCAATCGCTCGATATTCGGCAGGCGGCGATCTTTCGCGCTGGGGACCCGGGCCGTGAAGGTCGGCACGCCCGTCTGATACCAATAGGCCACGCTGGAGTAGTCGTCTTCCCGCTCGTTCCAATTGACCTTCTTGTAATCTGGGTTTTCATCCTCCGAGATCCAACCGTAATGCTCAATGCTCACCTTGATGCTCTTCTGAAAGACAATTGGATCGGCCAGGTGCCAGCGATACGAAGAGATGCGACTGCCGATGAGCCGATAGTACTGATCGTAGTACGCAGTGCCGAAGAAGGGCGTCATGTCTTTCCTCAGCCCCCAGGCCTGAAGGAAGTAGTCTTCGGTGCCGGTTCCCCAGATCGAGGGCTTCTGCTCGCCGTCGATGGTGATCTTTTCATCGCCTTCGCCGAACCAGTTGGGGCTGCGGGTGCGGACCGACAGGAGCGTTCCGACCAGATGCCCTTTGCCCTCGGTCTCGAGAATCACGTAGTCTCTGCCATTTTGCACCGGATATTCCTGCCGGTACTGGGCGTAGAAGTATGGGGTGTCCTCGGGCAGGGAGTTCTTCTTGATCCAGTCGATGTTGTAGTAGAGCAGGTTGATCGGTTTCTCGCCCTGATTGATGACCTCGATGCGTGCCGCGGTGCGAAACGGCATGTTCCAGAAGCAGTTGTACGAGCCGGACTGGCCGACCACCACGGGCAGACTCTTTACCGCATATCGTTTGCCGAAGGCGTTGCAGAAGAAATCTCCGATCGGCGCCTCGACGCCCGGTCGCTTCTGATCGTCCCAATAGATCCGCAGGAGCATGTCCTGGTTGGTCGCGGAGCCCACGGGTGCCCAGTCGTGCGGTTCGGGCGGAAAGAAGGTGAACCACATGTGGGTGATCATGCCGGGTCCCTTTGCGTCGAGCGCCACCCACTTCTGGCCCGGCTTGACCCAGAAGCAATCCGTGTTGCTGTCCTCGTCGCCGTGCTTGCCGTAAGGCGCGGCCTTGGAATCATACTTGCCGTCGGCGCCGCGGCGAAACGCGGAGGTTGCTCTCATGCTCCGTCCGTCGATGGGCTTGGTCAGGTTCTGAAGCAGCGTCTGGGCAAAAAGTGGTCCGGCGCCAAACAGCACCAAGAGTAGGGCAAGGACGGGGATGAGGAGTCTCGAACAGAAGGCAGTGCGTGGATGCATCATGGGTCTCCTTGCGGTACGGGAAAAACTGATCGCAAGCGGTCGACTTCGATGCCCACAGCATACGGCACCGGCGGGCGAGAATCAAGAAGCCAGGGTGCCATGCCCAGGGCGGAGCGCAGCGGAGGTTGGGCATGCCTGTCTGCGATGAGCCCGAAGGGCTCACGCTTTGTAGCCAAGGCCACCGCCCTTGGATGCGATGCGTTGCCGGACGTTTGCCCTGAAGGGGCCAAACAGAGGTTTGTTTGGCCCTTTCAGGGCCAGCGCGTGCGTTGTGATTGATGACCGAGGCCGTTGGCCTCGGCTACGAAGTTACGGCCTTTCAGGCCGAGTGACCGAAGACCACATTGCTACTTCACGGTGAACAACCGCCGGGCCAAATCATTGACCTCTTTGAGCGCCAACTTGCCGCTGCCCAGAACCGGAATCTCGTTGACCTGGCGGAAACCTTCCGGCGAGGGAATCCAGATCGGCGGCAACCCCGCTTCGCCCAGTGCGCGACAGATTTCCTCCGGGCTCTTCTCCAGTCCCGTGTGCAGGATGACCAACCGTTCGCCTTTGCGCGCATCGGGAATCGAAGTGACGACCAGGCGGAGTTCTTCTTCGTCGAGCCCTAACGCTTGGATGATCGCCTCCTCGACGCGCAGATGCGGTACCATTTCTCCCCCGATCTTGGCGAATCGACTGAGCCGGCCCGTGATGAAGATGAAGCCCTCCTCGTCGATTTTGGCCACGTCGCCGGTGACGTACCAGCCGTCGCGCATGACTTCGGCCGTTTTCTCCGGCTCGTCGAGATAGCCTTTCATGACGTTGGGGCCGGTCACCAGGAGCATGCCGGACTGGTTCGGCCCGAGATCTTCGCCCGAGTCCAGGTCGACGACCTTGACCGAGACGCCCGGCAGCGACTTGCCGATCGAGCCGTCCTTCGAGGCCGATTGGGTCGTGTCACCCAGCCGGCTCTTGGGAATGTTTCCCGCGACGGCCGGCGAAAGCTCGGTCGCGCCGTAGCCTTCGACGGGCCGGATGCCGAATTTCTTCTCGAACGCGTCGGCCAGTTCGGGCGGCATCTTCTCGGCTCCGCCCACAACCAGGTTGAGCGTGGCGAATTGCTCCGGCTCGACGCGGCGCAGGTACGACCGCAGGAACGTCGGCGTGGCCACGAGAATCGTGCCGCCCAGTCGCTTGCAGAGATTGCCGACCTGGCGCGGTTCCAGCGGGTTGGGGTGATAGATGCCCGCGGGTTCCAGCATCAACGGCGCCCAGAGCGTCACCGTGTAGCCGAAAGCATGGAAGAAGGGCAGAATGCCGACCAGGACGTCGTCCTTTTCGATCCGAAACATTTTTGCAAAGGTCAACACGTTGCTCGATAGGTTATGGTGCGTCAGCATGACGCCCTTGGGAATTCCCGTCGATCCGGACGTGAAGACGATCGTTGCCAGTTCTTCAGGATCAATTCTGGTCAAGCCGAGCCGTCGTTCGAGAATGGCGCTGGGGACGCACCATGCCTGCATCGCGGCGAAGAGCTTGTCGGCCGGCTTGATCCGCTCGGCAAGGTCTTCGAGAAAGACGAGTTCCGCGTCGATCTCCAAATCGAGCTTCTCCATCACCTTGCGACTGGTCAGCACGTGCCGGATGCCTGCCCGGGCGATGCAGTCGTTCAGGACGTCCGAGGAGCGGACGGCGTAGTTGAGGTTGACCGCCACCCGAGCTGCCAGCGCAAGGGCCGCGTTGGTAACCACCCCGGCCACGGTCGGCGGGATCAACAGGCCGACGCGCTTTTCGTCTTCCGCCAGGATTTCACGCAGCAGGAGCCGTCGTAAAATCAGAGCGCGAGTCAACACCCCGGCCGAGGTCAGTCGGGCACCGGTCGAGTCGGCCGCCTTGGGCCGTCGCATCGCGCGGCGGCAGTTCCGCAGAAAATGCCGCGCCGGGATCATTTGAAACGCTTCTTCGTGCTGCATCGCTTCGGTTCCCAATTGCTCAACCGCTTGCCGGATTTCGTGGGCGGTGGTGGCCTGGTCCGTGGGAGCCCCGAAGCGGATCGAGACCGGGTACGGCCAACGTCGCGGCCACTTCCAGAAAAACCTCCCGCCCTCGAAACTAAAGATACTCCCCCACAGCCCGTGCAAATAGACCGGGATCAGCGGGGCGCCCGTTCCTTTGAGTATCGACAGGAAGCCGGGCCGGAACTCCTGCATATGTCCCGTTCGCGTTAGTTTACCCTCGGGGAAGATGCAGACAAGCTCCCCGTCGATCAGGGCCTGGCGCGCGGTCCGGATGGCTCGGACCATCGATTTCCGGCTTGCGTCGATGGGTATGACTCCCACCTGGCGGGCCAACCAGCGGTTCCACCAGACGTCGACGTAGTCGGCCGCGGCGACCATCCGCACCGGTCGCGACGAGGTCAGCAAGAGCAGAATGCCGTCGATCCAACTGACGTGGTTGGCCACCAACAGCGCCCCGCCGCGCTCGGGCAAGTTGTCGATCCCCTCGACCCTGACCCGATAGATCGTCCGACTGGCCAGCCAAACCAGAAAACGAACCGTCGCATGGGGCAGAAGCCAGACGATGTAGACCAGCACGGGCACGGTGGCTATGCCGGCGGTGAGAAAGATCTGTCGCGCCGAGAGTTCCAGCACCTCGCGAAGTGTCCAGAACACTCCGGCGGCCAAGAGCATGCCGGAAAACGTAAGGAAATTCGCGGCCGCCAGCACCACGCCGCGCGACTTCTGGGGGCTGCGTTCTTGGAGAAAGGCCTCCAGCGGAACGCCGAACAGCCCGGCCCCAATGCCCAGGCAGAACAGCCCGAAGCAGGTCCATCCGTAAGCGTCGGGCAGCGAATGTTCCAGTGGGCTGGGCACCCCGAAGAGCAGAATCGAACTGGCGGCGATCATCCCGGCGCCCAAAGGCACGATTCCCAATTCCACGCGGCCGCCCGACCAGAGCCCGGCCAGCACACTGCCCAACCCGACGCCCAACGCAAGCACCCCCAACAGCGGCCCGACCCAATCCTGGTCGACGCCCAACTCGCCGGTGGCGAACAGGTCGACGTTCATCTGGGCCAGTGCGGCCAGCGACCAGAAGAACGCCGCGCCAAGCGCGGCCCGAACGAGCGCGCGACTGGAGCCTAGGGTGCGCAAGTCTCGCACGACCTGCCAGACAAAGTTGATCGGGAAAGCTCGCAGCGGATTGGCCGGCACGAGCTTTGCAATGCGCAGGCTCGTCATCAGGCCCAGCGCCGCGGTGCCCAGCAGTGCGGCGGCCGAAAGCCACCAGTCGTGCTGGCCCTCGGGCCGCGTGTGCCAGTAGAGCAGATTGCCGGCCGCCGTGCCGAGGACAATGGCCGCAACCGTGACCAGTCCCATCCATCCGTTGGCGGCCGACAAGCTTCGCGGGTGGACCATTTCGGGGATGCTGCCCATCTTCGACGGGCTGAACAGGGCGCTCTGGGCACCCATTAGGGCCACCACGACGAACATGAAGTAGATGTCGCCGATCAGAATCGAGACGATGCCCAGGGCCATGATCGCGATCTCGGCCACCTTGCAGCTGACAATCACGCTACGTTTGCTGAAGCGGTCGGCCAGATAGCCGGCCGGCGCGGCCAGCAGGAGGTAGGGCAGCACGAAACACGCCAGTCCGGCCGACAGCGCCAACGCCGCCCGCTGCGATCCAACCAGGTCTTTGCCGATGGGAACCACCAGCCAGCGGAACATGTTGTCGTTGGCGGCGCCGAGAAACTGGGTCGCCAACAGCCCGACGAAGCTGCGATTCCACAAGGCTCGCCGCGCGGTGGGCTCCGGCCCGGGCCGTGACGGCTGAGCATCCGTTTGGTCGGCCGAAGGTCCGGAAATCGACGTGCCCATGGTCTGGCTCTGGGGGCTTGCGGCTTCGGTCTCGGTTGACGCCCGGCGCTTCGGGCAGGTCGCTTGCCCGGGGCTGCCCGCGGGGAAGTCACGTTGTCACTGCCAACGGTACTGTCAACCGCCGTATCTTTCTAGAGGCGAGACCATGAGGAGGATGCAACGCGACGGGTCGCCGTAACGTGTTTTCCGAAGAAACGTTGCGGCCATCCAACCCAAAACACCGCGCATACTAACCCGAAGCGCAAGCGAGGAAGCCTGGGTCAATCCTCGCTTGCGCTTCGGGTTAGTGAAAACCCCCCGCTAAGTGAGCGAAGCGAACCGGCGGGTACGGCGAGTAGGGCCTCGGATCGGCCACACGCCGATAGGCTCTTCCACATCTTCGGCGATGACTTGCATCGTCTCTTGCAGCTGCTGGGCCGAAAAGGGCTTCATGACAAAATCCTGGGCCCCTTTCCGAATGGCCTCGGAGATGAGCCCGGTCTGCCCCAGCGCGCTGACGATCACCACTTTGGCGTAGGGATCGTACTGCATGATTTCGGCGAGCGCCTGGATGCCGTCGATGTCGGGCATGACGATATCCATCGTCACGGCATCGGGACGGAATTGCTGGTAGAGATCGACGGCCTCTCGGCCGTCGGACGCCTCGCCGACGACCAGCCAGCCGGCATCGACAAGCGTCTCGGCGATCAAACACCGCATCATGATCGAATCGTCGACAATCAGAACGGTCTTGGTCATGGTCTTCTAGCCCCGCATCAGTGTCAGGTGACATAGGTAGTCTTTTCCCCAACCATAGGATACGGATAGGCCGCCGGAGCGTCCCCGTGGTGGGGTGCACAGGTCACTTTCCGTCCGACAATGTGCCGATCGCACCCGAAGGGCTTCGTTTCGATCGATTGTGCCGATTGAATCGTGCTGCTAGGATATGGGGTTCGGGATGTTCCGCCTTGAATGCGCTGAGTCTCAACACCATGGAAGCCGAACTTATTGCCGAGCTGCGCCGCCGGATACCGCCGCACCCATTGGTTCGACTTGGCCCGGGCGACGACGCGGCCGTGCTACAGCTGGCCGAGGTGGACGAGTGCGTGATGACCGTCGATCTGCTGACCGACGGGGTCGACTTCCGTCTTGAGGAGGTCGACCCCCGCCGCGTGGGCCGCAAGGCGCTGGCGGTCAACCTGAGCGACCTGGCCGCCGTGGCCGCTCGACCGTTGGCCGCGGTGGTGGCGCTTGCCCTGCCGCGACGTGACGGACTGCGGCTGGCCCTGGAGTTGTACGAAGGGATGCTGCCGCTGGCCGAGCAGTTCGCGCTGGCGGTGGCCGGCGGCGACACGAACAGTTGGGACGGGCCGTTGGTGATCAGCATCACCCTTCTCGGCGCCGTGACACCCGGCGGCCCGCTGCGGCGCGGCGGCGCCAGGCCGGGCGACCACGTCCTGGTGACCGGCTCGTTGGGCGGAAGCATTTTGGGCCATCATTTCGATTTCACGCCTCGTGTCGACGAGGCACTCGCACTGGCCGAGCGATACGAATTGCACGCGGGCATCGACATCAGCGATGGGCTCTCGATCGACCTGGCCCATCTGGCCGAGGAGAGTGGCTGTGGGGCCGTGCTGGATCTCGACGCAGTCCCGGTCGCCAACGCCGCCAGGATGCTGGCCGAGCAGCTTGACGATGGCCGCACGCCGCTGGATCATGCACTCCACGACGGCGAAGACTTCGAGTTGATCCTGGCCGCCGGGCCCGAAGTGGCGCAACAAATGGTGGCCGAGCGACCGTTGGACGTACCGATCACACGGATCGGGCAGGTTGTCGCCGAGCAGGGCCTTTGGCAAACCGACCGCGCCGGCGGCCGGCGCAAGCTCGTCCCGCGCGGTTGGCAACACGAGTTTGACTAATGGAGTGCGAAAATGGTCCCCTCTCCCTCTGGGAGAGGGCCAGGGTGAGGGCGGTTCCACCTATGGACTGTTTTATCTACGACGCGGCCGACGAGTCGCAGACCCAAGCTTTTGGGGCCGCGCTGGCGCGAGCCTTGCCTGAGACCGCGACCGTCTCGCTCCAGGGCACGCTCGGTGCCGGAAAAACGCGTCTGGTGCAGGCGGTGGCCGAAGCGTGTGGAGTCGAGCCCCTCGAGGTGGTCAGCCCCACGTTCGTCCTGATCCAGCAGTACCAGGGCCGACGGCCCGTCTATCACATCGACGCCTATCGAGTCCGCGACGAGGACGAATTCGAGCAGCTCGGGCCCGAGGAGTATTTCGAGGGCCCTGGGGTGACGCTGGTCGAATGGGCCGATCGGGTCGAGCGGTGCCTGCCGACGGATCGTCTCGACGTGCGAATCGAGGTCACCGGCGAGCACTCGCGGCGATTCGAGGTCCGGGTGCTTGGCCACTTGGACGGCACCATCCTCGACCGGCTGGCAGGCGAAATGCAACCATGAACGATTCAGAATTCGTGTCCGTCTCCCGCTTCATTCATGCAATGCCAGTGCATGCACCCCCTCCCACGGCGGGTTGTGTCGTTATCGTCCCTGTTATTTCCGTTCTGAATCGGGTTTTCTCCTTGTTTGCGCACACTTCTTGCGTAAATGCGGCGATAAATGATATACTATGAGGGCACTGGGAGAATATCCATGCTTATTGAATTCCGGACGGCAAATCACCGTTCTTTGCGGGACGAGCAAGTGCTGACGATGGAGGCGGGCCAAGTCGGTGAGAAAACCGATCCACGACCACGCCACGTCTCGGGCTATTCGGAGAACCTGCTGACGGTCGCGGGGCTCTATGGCGCGAACGCAAGCGGCAAGAGCAATGTTCTGACTGCCCTGGCGTTCATGTGCGAGGCAGTTCTGATGTCTCATCGCTTCTGGTCGCCCGACGAGGGCTTGCCGCGAGACCCATTTGCTTGGGGGCCGAGTAGAGAAGAACCTTCGCTGTTTGAGGTCACGTTTCTTGTTAGAGGTATTCGTTATCAGTATGGCTTTCAGGCCTCGAATGAGTGCTTCTTGGAAGAGTGGCTTTACGCGTGGCCACATGGAAAGAAACAGGTCTGGTTCGAACGGGATGGCAGTACATACAAGTTTGGAGAGAACCTGAAGGGTGAGAACAGGCTAATAGAAGGAGTCACTCGACCGAATGCCTTGTTTCTTTCGGCAGCCGTGCAACATGGGCACTCACAACTGCGTCCGGTTTATTCCTGGCTTCGATCACTTCGACTTATCAACTTCTCGATTGGTCGGCGCGTTCACTTAGGTAGAACAAGCACTAGATTCTTCTTGGCTCGAATGGCTGGTGATATTGACACGCGTCAGCAAGTGCTGTTTCCCGAAATGGACTCAACAGAACCACTTCTAAGGTGTTTCCGCGATTGGCTGAGGAAAGCGGATATTGGGATCGTCGACTTGCGGGTCGAGAGAAGCAAACCAGATGACAAACAACGTCGGCCTTTCCCCCCGAAGTTCTATCTGAAGCACCAAAGTGAGTTTGAGGATGCATGGTTGGCGCTAGAGAAGGAGTCCCACGGAACACAAACCTTGTTTGACATCGCGTTGCCCATCTTGCAGGGCATTCAAGACGGTGGCGTCCTTCTGGTCGATGAACTGGAACGCAGTCTGCATCCCTCGCTCGCTCAGCAAATCATTCGCCAGTTTAACGCCCCAGAGAGTAATCGCCGCAATGCGCAGATCATCTTCACGACTCACGACACGAACCTTCTCGGGACGATGCTCGGTGAGCCGGTGCTAAGACGGGATCAAGTGTGGCTCACAGAGAAAGACCCCGAGGGTGCGACGGTGCTCTATCCGTTGACCGACTATAAGCCCCGCAAGGCAGAGAACATTGAGCGGGGCTATCTTCAAGGCCGCTATGGCGCGATTCCCTTCCTTGGTGATTTCTCGGTGGAGGGGAAGTGAGCCATTATGCCGAGTGCCCACCGCAACCGTAGTCGTCGACCAGGGCGCCGACCGCCTTTTCGTGATCCCAAACCAATAGTCTTGATCGTCTGTGAAGGAGAAGTAACCGAACCGGAATACTTTCGGGGATTTCAGAGCGATTGTCGCAACCCCAGGGTGAAGATCGAAGTAGCTGACGAGTGGGGTGTTCCAAGAACGCTCGTGGAAATCGCAAAGCGTCACAAGAAAGAAGCAGCAGAAAATGCTCACCGAGAAAAGGATGAGAACCTTGCTTACGACTCGGTTTGGTGTGTTTTCGATATAGATGAGCACCCTCACGTCCCTGATGCAGAGCAGATGGCGCGAGATAATGACATAAACTTGGCCATCTCGAATCCGTGTTTTGAGTTGTGGTTGCTTCTGCATTTCAGGGACAATCCCGGAATGCAGCACCGCACCAGAATTCAAGACATGCTAACCGCCTTTGTACCAGAATACGACAAGCACGTTGAATATGCGACCTACTCGGTGGGATACCTCGAAGCGGTGACACGAGCCAAGCGAATGGATCAGGCCGCCAAGAACGCTGGTGAGTCGGGACGCAATCCAACAACGGACGTTTACAGACTCACGGAACTCATTCGCGACGAGAGCGAGGCAGCGTAAAATAGTGGACTGGCAACAGCAGCAGGAGGCGCTGGTGATACGGCGGTTGTGGGCGGTGAATTTCAGAAGCCGCGAAGCCAGAAGAAGATGTCAACTACCTCACTTTTCTCCGCACCAGCCCGTCGTCCCGACCGACCCTACGCCGCCTGGGTCTCGTCGTCTTCCGCCTGTTCTGCTTGCTCGTCGGCCCGGCGCAGCGCCGAGGGCAGAATCTCCCCTTCCTCGCTGACGTCCTCGAAGCTGACCGAGACCTGTTTGCTGATGCCCGACTCCTGCATCGTCACGCCGTAGATCGTGCCCGCGCAGGTCATCGTTTTCTTGGAATGGGTCACGAGGATGAATTGGGTCCAGGTCAGGAAGTCCTTGAGGACCTGGATGAACCGGTCGATGTTGGCCTCGTCCAGGGCCGCGTCGACTTCGTCCAACACGCAGAAGGGGCTCGGCCGGCTTCGGAAGATGGCCAACAGCAGCGCGACGCACGTGAGCGTCTTCTCACCGCCGCTGAGCAATGAAATGCTTCGCGGCTCCTTGCCGGGCGGCCGGGCGACGATCTCGATCCCGCTCTCGAGAATATCGACATCTTCCTCCAGCACGATGTCGGCCTGGCCGCCGCCGAACAGGTCGCGGAAAAGCTGCTGGAAGTGGCCGCGAACCGTCTCGAGCGTCTCGGAGAAGAGCCGTCGGCTGTCGGCATTGATCCGCTCGATGATGCGAAGCAGTTCGTTTTTCGCGTCGGTCAGGTCTTGATGCTGGGTCGAAAGATGCTCGTGACGGCCTTCCAACTCCTCCAACTCGGCCAGCGCCTCGAGGTTGACGTTGCCCAGGTTGTTGATCTTGGTGCGTAGCTCGTCGATCTCTTGCTGGACCTCTTCGCGGTGGTGTTGCTCTTCCTCGCTTGGTTCGACTTCCAGTTCGGCCAGTTCGATCTGGTAGTCTTCGCGGAGCCGGTCGGCCAGGCTGTTTCGGTCGTGGCGGATTTCCCCGGCGGCGAGCTCCTTGGCGTGGATTTTCTCTTCCAGCTTGTGAATGCGTGCTCGGACTTGCTGCGTCTTTGCGGTTGCCTCCGCCTTTTGCTCGCCGAGTTCGTTGCGTCGGTTGATCAATTCGACCGTCCCGGCGGCAAGCTGCTCTTTGTGCAAGTAGAGTTCGGCAATCTCCGCTTCGGCCTGCAGGATGGTCCACTCGGACTGCTGCGCGTCATGCGCACATTTGGCCATCTGCTGGCGATTTTCGGCCAACACGCGATCGCGTTCCTGCTGGCTTTCCTCGAACTGTCGCAGGCGACTTAGCAGGTTGCAAAGCTGCTCCTCGCTCTTGGCCAGCTCGACCTTAGTTTCCGTGGTCGACTGCATGTGGACCTGCCGGTCGGCCTCGACCTGATCGATCTGCTCGCCGAGCCGCTCGACCTGTTTCTCCAACTCGGCCAGCGCGGTCTGCACTTCTTGTCGCCGGGCTTCCACTTCGGCCAGCTCGGCGGTGGCCTCTTCATGTTGCCGTGCGGCCGCGTCACGTTCGTCTTCGCGTACGGTGCATTGGTTCTGCACCTCGGTCCGCCGTTCTTCGGTGGCGGTTATCCGATGACGCTTTTGGGCAAGTTCTTCCCGGATCTGGCGGTGCTCGCCGTCCAACCGGCCGACTTCTTCCTCCCGGCGGCGAACCTGCTGCTGGAGATCATCGGCCGTCTTCTGACTCTCGGCAATCTGGGCCTCCAGGGCCGTTTTCTGCTGGCCCAGCTGACGCAGCTCGCTCCGTCGCGAGACAAGTCCGCCGGCGGAGTGGCTTGGTCCGACCACGAGCGAGCCGTCGGCCTCCAACAGTTCTCCGGAGAGGGTGACGAAGCGCAGGCCGCGCGGGGCCGAGCCGGCCAACCGCCGGGCGTGGGCCAGCCGTTGGACGACCCAAGTGCGACCCAACAGCCGCTGGGCCAACGGCCCGTAGCGAGGTTCGGTTTCGACAAACCGGTCGGCGCGGCCGAGCACGCCGGGTTTGCCTTCCAGATCCGGCGGCCGGTCCTCATTGGTTGGGGATGGTTGGTCGAGACCAAGGAATCCCACGCGGCCCGTGAAGCGGCCGCCGTGCTCTTGAAGATAATCCATCATGGGGTCGGCCTCGGCCAACACGACGTGCCCGGCCGCGGCGCCCAGGGCGACCTCGATGATCGTCGCACTCTCGACGCTGACGTGCAACAGATCGGCCACCAGCCCGAGGACCTGGCGAAACGGCTCCTCGGTGGCCCCTTGAGCCTCGGCGAGGACTTGCTTCACCCCGGCGCTGAGCCCTTCCGCTCGCTGCTGGAGATCCTCCAGGACGCTCAATCGCTGGGCAGCGGCGCCGTGGTGCTCACGCCGGGTGGCCAACTCGTCCTGGGCCGTCTTCGATTGACGCTTCGTAGCGTCAAGCTGAGCCCGAGCCGAGGTCAGTTGTTCCTCATGCTGCCGTGCACGGGCTTCCAGGGCGGCCAACTCGCTTTGGAGCGATTGCTGCTGCCGCCCGAGCGTGTTGAGCTGGGCCTGAAGCTCGCCGAGCCGCTGCTGGTACTGCTGGCGCGCGACGAGTGCGGCGGCCGCTTGGCTTTCCAGGGCGCCGGCACGTTTATCCCACTCGGCCGATGCGGCCATCTGCTGGAGATAGGCCGCTTCGCGCTGCTTGTGCTCAGCCCGGGCGCGGTCGAACTGACCCAGCGAGTCGGTCAGTTGCCGCTGGCCCTCGGTGACCCGATGGGCGATTTCCTGGCGTCGTCGGTCGGCCGTTTTGCAGGCGTCGGCCGTCTCGACGGCCTGTTGTTGGAGGTCGCCGGCACGGACGGTCATTTGGGCCAGGCGGCTTCGAAGCGTGGTCGTTTCGCGCTGCAGATCGCGACTTCGTCGGCGTTCGTGGGCGAGTGTGGATTCCCGGGCGGCGATGCGTTCGCGATTCGTGGCGATCCGCGACTCGACCGAACGGACCGCCTCGGTCGTTTGTTCGATCTGTGTTTCGACGTCGAGGATGCGGACTTCGAGCTGGTGGTTTTCGGCTTCATCGCACTGACGTCGCTCATCGATCTTGGCCAGGGCGGCCTCGATTTCGGCGAGCCGCTCGCCGAGGCGATGCCAATCGACCAGGGCGACGTGGGTACGCAGCTCCTGCAGCCGATCGGTATGCTCCTTGTAGCGTCGTGCCTTGCCGGCTTGCAGACGGACGCTGCGCAACCGGGAGTCGACTTCGTCGACGATGTCGGAGAGCCGCAGCAAATTCTGTTCGACGCGATCGAGCCGGCGCAGGGCCTCGAGTTTTTTGTTCTTGAACAGGCTGATCCCGGCCGCTTCTTCGAAGATCAGCCGGCGATCCCTGGCCGATGATTGAAGCAGGACGTCGACCTTGCCTTGCTCGATGACGCTGTAGGCCTGGGTGCCCATGCCGGTGCCGCTGAGCAGTTGGCGAATATCGCGCAACCGGCTCGGTTGCCGGTTGATGAGATACTCGCCCTCGCCGCTGCGGTAGACGCGTCGGGTGATTTGCACCTCGGGCGTTTCGATCGGCAGCAGGCGGTTGGCGTTGTCGAAGGTGACGGTGATCTCGGCCGAGTTCGTGGCCCGGCGACTGCTCGAGCCGTTGAAGATGACGTCGGCCATCTCGCGGCCGCGGAGGCTCTTAACGCTCTGTTCACCCAAGGCCCATTTCAGGCCGTCGACGATATTCGACTTTCCCGACCCGTTGGGCCCCACCACGACCGTGATGCCGGGCGGGAACTCGAAGCGCGTCTTCTCGGCGAAGCTCTTGAAGCCGATGATTTCCAGCGCCTTGAGCATGAGCAAAACCGCTTATTCATATTTGCATTTTCAGCAAACGGTTGGTTATGGCCAAGTGCCTTGAAACCGGGCTTCCGTTGGGCGCCCTCCGTTTATTCAGTAGTTCCAAGTTTTACTAAAACCCAGCATTGTCATTCTGAGCGCAGCGAAGAATCTCCTTGACCATCGAGATCCTTCGCTACGCTCAGGATGACCTGCTGCGGTATCAGCCAGCCAAACTTGGAACTACTGTCATTCAATATGCAAGGCTCAATAAGACAACCGTCAATCCGAAAGCCGACCCGTCATTTTAGCAAAGAAAGTCCTCGCCGGAGGGGGGTCCTCGGTGGAATCGTGGTCTTCCGCGTCGTTTTCGACCGAAGCAACCGCGTCGGCCCCTTCTTCCGCGGGTTCGGATCCCCTCGGGCGGCCGAACAAGCTCAATGACCGACGCTGCGGCGGGTTGACGTCGTCCTCCGCCGTGGGCGAGCCGACCGGGTCGTTCTCCCCGGCGACGACGGCTCGTTGGTAGGATCGGCCGGCCTTGGGCAAGGCGTCCACCTCGAAGCGGCTGGCAAGCACGTTCTTGGTCTTGGCCTGTTGCAGCGCTTGCACGACGTCGGGATAGGTGCCTCCCAACTCCGCGATGGCTCGGATCACGTCGTCGACCTTCGTCGAGACGATGCGCTTCTGGTCGGGCTGGCCCACGGCGAACCGGCTGATGGCGATTTGATCGCCGCCCTTGCTGGTGATGCGGATTCTCGGGCCGGCTTCCAGCAGCAGGGGTGTCTGGAATCGTTGATCACCGCCGAAAAGGACCACCTCGGCGCGACGGCTTCGCGTCACGTGGATCATGGGCGGACCCGACGCGGGTAGGACGTGATAGCTGAAATCCCGTCCGAGCTTCTCTCCCATCACGCGGGAGTCCATGGGGTTCATGGTCCAGAGGGCTCGGAACGCTCCATAGCGTGTTTCGGCACTCGGGACGTCCAGCAACAGGCAGAGTTGCTCGTAGGCCACCGGATCGTTCATCGTGGCCAACGCCGTCAAGGCAAAGACGCGGAAGGCCGGTTCATCGCGGGCCGCTTTGCCCAAGACCTTGGCCGCTTCGCTCTGGTCGAGGTAGGCCAAGGCTTCGGCCGATCGGAAACGCACCTCGGCGTCCTCGGACTCGAGGCCTTTCTTCAACACATCGATGCCCAGCCGACCGACGGCTTCAAGCTGCAAGGCCGCCCGAGCAGCCGTAATCGGATCGAGCAACTGTTTATCCATAAGCGCCATCCGCTCGATGCGCCCGGTAGACGACTCTCGCAACGCGATCGAGCGCACGACCTGCATGTAGCGAGGAATGTTGTGCTTGTACCGCTCGTGCACGGTCAGTTCGATGTATTGGTCGGTGTGAGCCTTGGCCATTCCCTGCTGAACGCCGCCGGCGGTGGTCGCATAGAAGCGTTTGTTGATGGCGTTGGCCACCCGGGCAGCGTTGTAGACGTTCTGGTGTTTTGGTTTCAAGACGAGTCCGAGCGACCGGCTGCGTGATGCTCGTCCCCCACCCAGGATTCGTCCCCGACAGGCCAAGACGGGGTCCTTCTCCACGTCGGCACCGGGGTCGACCAGCACGGATCCCTCACCAAGTCCCCAGAGCCGACCTTCGTGGAGTTGCTGGTCCTGGAGGACTTTCATTTCCTTCAGCCGTGCTTCGAGCAGCCACCCGCCATGGAGGCTCGTTGTTTCGCTCTGGCCTGGCACGCGGAGCTCGAGGTCGAAGACGCTTCCCTTTTGGATGCCCGGTGGCAGTATTCCTCGGATCAAGACCAACGCCGTAGTCTTGCTGGCCAGGACTTGACTCGGCTGATGTACGCCGCGAGCCTTCATGTCGGCCAGCAGAACCGCCCGCTGGGGTGACGGTGCCGGATCGCTGCCCGTGTCCGGCAAACAGGTCACCAGCCCAATCGTCTCGACCGTGACCGGGAACATGCCGAAGGGAACGGCCAAATCTCCAACGAGTTTGGCATGGGATCCACCGGCCGGGGGACCGTCTGGACTCGGGAGATGCTGGGAAAACAGGTCCAGCGATGAGCAGCCCACCGAGAGCAGCAAAAAACCGACACAACCAAGCAGGTCAATCGATCGTCTTGCAAGGAGTTTCATCATCATGCGCAGACAAACCCTCAAAACCTGAGTCCGGAATAGACCCCAATCCGAGCCGCGCGGTGTTAGGGAGCGGACCGCCAAGCGTACCGTCCAGACCGCTCCCTAACGGTCGCGGCTCGGTTTTTTGCTCGGGTGCTCTGGCGCAGTCCGTCCGTCGCCTTGAAAAGGAAAAGGTAGTCGTGGGCCGGACAATAGAGGATTCGGCTCTTGCGGTCAAGGTGGATCGAAGCCGCCCGAATTCCATGGATTGCAGCGACAGATCCGCCAGAGGCCACGCAGCGTGCCCCGCAGAAAACCATACTTGTGTATGGCCTGGATGAAATACTCACTACAGGTGGGTTCAAAACGGCAACGGGGGCCGATCACCGGGCTGATCCACACCTGATAGAAGCGGATCAGCCGGATCAAGAGCCGACCCGGTAGCCCGGCCAGATACGCTACGACTGCGCGAAGGAAGCTCATCGGCAACGTCCCGCCAGATCATGCCCTACAGAGGAGTTTGTGCGAGCTTTCTCGCCACCTGCCCGGCCAATCGCGGGAGCGATCGCATCAGGGATGCCCAATCCGGATCCCCTGCCGCACGAGGGACCACGACCAGGTCCACGCCTGAGGGGAACTCCGGTCGAGTCAGCCTGAATGACTCTCGCGCCAATCGCTTCCACCGATTTCGCGCCGCGGCCTTGCCGAACTTCCTCGAGACGGAAAGCCCCAGGCGGCAATGGGCCAGATCGTTCTCGCAGCCCAGCACGATCAAGTGCCGGTCGGCCACCGAGCAGCGGCGACGATAGACGCGTCGGAAGTCCTCTTTGCGACGGAGCCGGTGCTCCGGCCCAAAGCGCTGGTGGTTCGTGTTCATCACCATCGCAAGTCGGTTCGAGGATTGGGCTGTGGCTCTCGCTGGTCGATTTCCCGAATCAGCCGGCGGCTTTCTTCGTCGAGCTGTTTTGGCAAGACGACCTGGATCTCAACGATCAGGTCGCCCGGCGTGCCCTGCTCGCTCTCGACGCCGTGTCCTTTGATCCGCAGCTTGGTCCCGCTGGACGTGGCCGCGGGCACCTGCAGCGAGACCGTGCCCTTGGGCGTGGGAACGTCGATCTTGGCGCCCAAGGCCGCTTCGGCCAGCGTAACGGGCACTTTGAGGTGAAGGTGTTTGCCGCGGCGTTGGAATTGCGGGTGCCGGGCCACGCGAATCTTCAGCAGGATGTCGCCCGCCGAGGTGCCCTGCGCCCCCGGTTCTCCTTGACCGCGTAGTCGGATTCTCTTACCGTCCTCAATTCCCGCCGGAATCGTGACCGTGATCGTTTCGGTCTTGCCCGTGGCACGACGAACCGAGATCTGGGCCTTGCCACCGGTGACGGACGTTGCGAAGGGAACCGTGATCTCATGACGAATGTCACGGCCGCGGCGCGGTTGCCGTGTTCGACCCCGGTGTGTCTGGGCGCCGGGCGCTTGGTGAAATTGCCTGAAGAAATCGGCGAAACCTCCTCCTCCGGCGGCCGCCGCGCCGGGCTGCGCGCCGAATCGCTCGCCGAAGAACTGGGTGAAATCGACCGACTCGTCCCCGAAGCCGCCGAATCCGGCTCCAGGGCCAGCCCCCCAAGTGGCGCCCCCCTGTGGGCCGCCGGCGCCCATCGATTCGAACGAACTACCATAGCGGTCGTACAGGTCTCGCTTTTTCTGATCGCTCAGCACGTCGAACGCTGCCTGGACTTCCTGGAATTTCTGCTTGGCCTCCTTGTTGTCGGGATTCACGTCCGGATGGTACTTCCGTGCCAGATCTCTATAGGCTTCTTGGATTTCCGTCTGCGACGCGTCGCGACGGACACCCAGCGTCTTGTAGTAGTCTTCAGCCATCTTACGCCGACGATCCTGTCAATGGGCCGCCCACACGTCTACTAGAAGTGGTTTCGAAGCCGCCACGTGGGTGCCTGGGCCATAGCGAAGCGGTGGCCCAGACCACGACCGGGCCTTCGCTGCGCTCATTCCCGGGCACCCAGCAATGCCCCTGGGTCTTGAAATGCCCTCCAGTAGGCTAACGTAGACTATTGTAGCGCCGACGGCCTGGGGTCTTCAAGCGGCCCCCGCGGCCGAAAGCGACTCGACTGAGCTCGTCGAAGTCCGGCAGTGGCACCCCAAACCACCCAGTGAAAACGGCACGAACAAGCCTCAGTAGTTCCAAGTTTGGCTGGCTGATACCTCAGCAGGTCATCCTGAGCGTAGCGAAGGATCTCGATTGTCCAAGGAGGTTCTTCGCTACGCTCAGCAGTGACAATGCCAGGTCTCGATGGAATTTGGAACTACTGAGTCTGGCACTGCATGACGAAGCCAAGGAGTCATCTTCCAGAACCACCCATGAACCTCGACAAGCGTCCTACGAACGGCTTTTTCATCCTCACGTTGCTGCTGGCCGTGACGGTCGCCCTGGCTCTCGCCTTGGCTCCCTCGCCGGCCGCGGCGGCCGGGCGTGGGCGGCTTGTGCTGACGGTCGTCGACCGCGATACCCGGAAACCGATTGCCTGCCGCATGCACCTGCGTGGGCCAAAAAAGCGTGCTGGCAGGGTCAAGGGCCTGCCCTTCTGGCACGATCACTTCGTCTTCGACGGCCGGATTACTCTCGACCTGCCCAAGGGCAACTACTCCTTCGAACTCGAACGCGGACTGGAATACCGCACTCTCTCGGGCCACTTCACGATCGAGCCGTTCGCCGACGACGCCAAGGAAGTGGACATGAAACGGTTCGTCGACATGTCGAAGTTCGGCTGGTGGTCGGGCGACTTGGACGTGCGACGCCCGATCCGCCATGTCAAGCTTCTTATGCAAGCCGACGATCTGCACGTCGTCACGCTCGAAGCCGGTTCGAACCGCAAGGGCGCTGCCCGGATCGGCGGCCCGAAGGATCCGAAAGTCGTCCGGTTCGACTTCAATCGATACTACTCGAGGGCCGGTGCCGTCCACACGTGGCCCGGTGCAACCGTGGCCTATTTCAATCTATCGGATGCGTTGGCGCTGCCGGCGCCGACGGCCGGGGCTGCTTTGCCGTGGGAGATACTGACCCAAGTCCGCAGCCGGCCCGGGGCGTGGGTCGATCTGACGCGCGCCACCTGGCAGGACTTGCCGGTGCTGGTCGCCCGGGGGCAAATCGATTCCATTCGCATCGCGGGTGAGCAGTTGTGCCGCGATCGCGTCTTGCCCGACCCACGGGGAGCCAAGCCGCGCGACCGCAAGTTTTTCCCGGGCCCGCGAGGTGCCGCCCAGTGGACTCAGGAGGTTTACTTCCGCCTGCTCGATTGTGGGCTGAGGATTCCGCCGTCGGCCGGCAGCGGCAGCGGCGCCAGCCCCAACCCGGTCGGCTACAACCGGATGTACGTCCACGTCGCCGGGCGATTGAGTTATGAGAAGTGGTTTCGTGCGTTTCGCGCCGGGCGCGTGACGATCACCAACGGCCCGTTGCTTCGGCCGACGGTCCACGGCCATTTGCCGGGCCACGTCTTCGCGGTGCCCGGCGGCGGGCCGGCCGAACTGGAGATTGCCTTGACCCTCTCCACCCGCGAGCCTATCAGCTACTTGGAGATCATCCGCAACGGCCAGATCTACCAGACGGTCCCTCTCAGTGAATATGCCAAGACGGGCCAACTGCCGCCGGTGCGGTTTGACCAGAGCGGCTGGTTCCTGGTTCGCGCGGTGACCGACTTGCCGAAGAACTACCGTTTCGCGATGACCGGCCCGTACTACGTCGAAGTCGGCCACGAGCGTCGTATCAGCCGACGAGCAGCCCAGTTCTTTCTCGATTGGGTCGGCGAGCGTCCCGGGCACCAGAAGGCACGCGATTTCTGGCAGGATCTTCTGTCGAAGGCCAACGCACCGTGAGCTGGGCACAGCGCTAGGCCTTGTTGGAGCACTGGTGTAAGGAGTTGGGTGCCCGGGTCTGAGCGCAGCGAAGGCCCGGTCTTCCATGCTCTGGGCCACCGCTGCGCTATGGCCCAGCCACCCCGAGCAGGGTCCTCTGACGAAGGCTGGCTCTACAACACCGAGTCGTCAAACGCTATACTGGCCGCATGGCGACCCGAGATGATCCTCGATCGGCGGCGCCGGCCTGGCGCGAGCTCTATCCCTTCGAGTCACACTACTTGAGCGTGGGTGGACACCGCTTGCACTACCTCGACGAGGGCCAAGGCCCCACGCTGCTGCTGGTGCACGGCAACCCGACCTGGTCCTTCTATTTCCGCGAGATGGTCCTTGCGCTGCGGGATCGTTATCGGCTGGTCGTGCCCGACCACGTCGGCATGGGACTCTCGGACAAGCCTGCCCTGGGGCAATACTCGTTCCGCCTGGCCCAGCGGTGTGACGATCTTCGGGCGCTGGTGGAGCATCTCGATCTGAAGGACATCACGCTGGTTGCCCACGACTGGGGTGGGGCCATCGGCCTGGGCACGGCCGTCGACGTGCCCGAGCGGTTCGGTCGGTTCGTCCTGATGAACACGGCGGCGTTTCGCTCAGACCGCATACCGTGGAAGATCAACCTCTGTCGCATTCCGCTCTTGGGTCGCTTTGCCGTTCAGGGACTCAATCTCTTCGTCCGCGCGGCGACCCGGCTGACCATGGTCCACCGCGAGCGAATGACGCCGGCGGTCCGTGCCGGCTATTTGGCGCCTTATGACAGTTGGCGCAATCGCCTGGCCGTGATCCAGTTCGTGCTCGACATCCCGATGACGCCGAGCCACCCGACCCATGCCACGTTGGAGAAGATCGAACGGGGATTGTCCCGGTTTGCCGAATTGCCCGTGTGCCTGATCTGGGGGATGCGGGACTGGTGTTTCGACGAGCATTTTCTGGAGCGTTTTCTCGACTTCTTCCCCGGCGCGGAAACGCATCGCCTCGAGGAGGTCGGCCATTACGTGGTCGAGGACGCCCACGAACGTATCGTGCCGATTCTCGAGGAGTTTCTGACCAAGTAGCCGCCTATTGGAGTCGCCCATGGAATCCTTCGGCATCCGCATCACCAAAGACGACCTGGCCTTCAGCGCCGCCCACTTCATCACGCTCGACGCACGCCAGTGCGAGCGGTTGCACGGGCATGGCTACCGCGTGGCGGTCGAGCTGCGCGGTCCGCTCGGCGATAACCAGTATGTCGTCGACTTCATCACCCTGCATCGCCTGATGCGCCGGCTCGTCGAGCCGTTGGACCATCGGGTCTTGTTGCCCACCGAACATCCGACGATTCAGATCTTCGAATCGGACACCGAGGTCGAAGTGACGTGGACCCAGCGGCGCTGGGTTTTTCCCCGGGCCGACTGTGTTCTGCTCCCGTTGGCCAACGTGACGGCCGAATTGCTGGCCCGGTGGCTCGGGCGGCAACTGATCGACGCACTCGGCGAGACGATGGACTGCGTTCCCCAAGCAGTCCGCATCGAGTTGCAGGAGATGGACGGCCACTGGGCCTTTTTCGATTGGCGGCCGGATTAGTGGTCGGTCTCAAGACTCCATCCAGGGTCAGTAGTTCCAAATTCGCTTGAGAACTCACATTGTCATCCTGAGCGAAGCGAAGGATCTCCTTAGCCATCGAGATCCTTCGCTTCGCTCAGGATGACTCATTGAGGTATCACCTAGCCAAGTTTGGAACTACTGAGGGTGGCTGGGCCATAGCGCAGCGCTGGCCCAGGGCCTGCTAAACCGAATTCCGGTTTTTTAGCGGAGCTTGCCACGAGGGCCGTTCTATTCCAGCCGGAAGCCGATCCGCACGGTCACCTGGTATTGCTGGATCATGCCTTCCATGATGTTGCCGCGCTGTTCGACCACCTCGAACCAGCTCATGTTGCGAATCGTCTCGGCGGCCTTGGCGATGGCCGTGGCCGTGGCCTCGCTGAACGACTGCGGCGAGGTGCCGACTATCTCGATCTTCTTGTAAACCGTTTCCGCCATGAGAATTCCCTCCACCTTCATTTTTGGTATCATACTCGTTCTGGTTGGGCCGCACTGGGAGGAAGTCTATTCCCTGGTTCTCGGAAGGGCAAGGACCGGAGGCCAGCCCCCCTGTTCTAGGTATTTCGCGCTTGCAAAATCGGGAGGGATTTGCTAGTATGTCGCTGGTTGAACTGGGGTAACTTGTCTGCGGAACTCAATGCAAAGGGAGGGTGAGACATGTTGCGACCTCTCACGTTGGTCTTGTGCGCCGCGGCGATCTGCCTGGCGGCTTTGCCTTCTTATGCGGACATCTCGCTGTCGCTTCAACAGGGCCAATCGGGTTACACCGGCTGCGGCGATACGTACCTGGACGTCGAAGAGTACGCCGAGAATTTCGGCAGCGATCCGGACCTCTACACGGAGGACAACAGCGATGCAAAGGACTTCGTTATCCGCTTCGATTTGACGTCGGTCCTGCCGAGCGGCGCAAACGTCCAGTCGGCGAGCCTGGGTGCCTATTATTACGATGATGGCGGTATGGTGTCCTCGGACTACCTGAAACTCGGCGCCTACCGGCTTAAGGTCGGATGGGACGAGGGGACCGGCGGCAGCGGCATCGGGCGGACCGGCGCAAGCGGGCACTACTGTTACGCGATGCCCGACGTAACGACGTGGGACGACGATGGAGCACGAGGTGACGATGATCGCTACGACACGAACGACGACGAAGTGACCGTTTGGGGCAACGTCTACGGCTGGGCGACCTGGCAGGGAACCTCCATCACCAACACCGTTAAGGCCTGGCAAGCCAGCCCCTCGGAAAACTTCGGCTGGGTCGTCGACGTCAACTACTCCAACGACGAGACGAACCGCGCCGAGTTCCACTCCAGTGAGTATGGCTCCAGTTCGCCCGACTACGCCTGGAGACCCAAGCTCGACATCACCTATACGCTCGCGCCCGAGGCCGACGCTGATGGTCCGTATTATGTCACGCCGACCGAGTCGGATCTGCTCGACGGCACCGGTTCCTATGATCCCGACGGCGAGAGCATCGTTTCCTGGCTATGGGACCTGGACGACGACGCCGAGTACGACGATGCCAGCGGTTCGACCTACGAGGTCACCTACGACTATCTGGTCAACACGCTGGGACTCATGCCTGGCCAGGTGCACGACATCGGCCTGAAGGTGATCGACGACGAAGGGGAGTGGGAAACGGCGTCCAGTTCGATCGACCTGGTGCCCGAGCCCAGCGTGGTCCTCTTGCTGGCACTCGGCGGGGTGTTGCTGGTCGGCCGTCGCCGGATGAGGGTGGCACCGATGATTCTCCGCCACGGACGCTACCAGCACGTTTAGCGTTTTCGGAGAATCGTCGGTGTTGCGAAGCAACGAGAGGTAGCGCACTCGATCATCAACGGACCTCTTGCCGCTCGCGCGGCACCTTGTGCGGGAAGTTGCGGACAAACCACGGCCCGAAGGGCCCATCACTTCGTAGCCCAGGGCAAGCGCAGCGCCGCCCTGGGTGTAGGGGGAGGGAAAACGTGCTCGACCCTGTAAGGGTCGCACAACTTCTGTTTTGCCCCTTCAGGGTGAATTCACCCGCGGAAAAACTCCTGACCAAGGGCGATGCCCTTGGCTACTATGTTCGAGCCCTTCGGGCTCCCCGTGCAATTTTGGCGTCAAAATCACGATGAGTGGCACGCCGCGTGCCACTGGCTCCGCCAGTGCTTCGGACAGCCCACTTCCTTCGTACTTCTAACTTCTTCAGTTGTGACCGAGGCGCCTACACCCGCCGCACAGTATGTGCGAAAGGCAGTTCATCGGAGGCGGGCGTTCACATTGAACGCGAAGATGATGTCATTATACATCTCTTCGATCTCCGGCATGCGCAATCCGAGAACCTGGCTTTGAAGCACAATGTCGATCCGATATTCGGGATCTGGGAACTCGGAGTCAGTTTCTTGCGGGCTCTGGCTGTCGAACATGAGAACGCCCAGCGCGTTCTGCATTCCGACACTGAGCATGATTTCGCCGGGTGGGTTGCTGGAAAGCGAGTAGAACTTCTGGCAACTGCGGAGGAATTGTTCCGTCATTTCCCGGAAGTACCGCATGTTGACACACATTGCGTCCCGCTGCTCTTCACTACCTGGCTTTAGGAGCGTTCCGTTGCTGCACAGGGTTTCGCTCGTGTAGGTCATGCCAAAGAGAGTCCCGTTTGCAGACACTGTCGAACATGCCACGGCAATCCAGGCTCCGCCTTCTTGTTGATGTCGGGTGATCGCGAACGAACCTCCGCGAATCGTCTGGTAGGTCAAGTGCCCTGGGAAGAGTATTAGAGGGTGCTTCTCGTGGA
>Ga0315543_1001161_pt1 | contig 29316 bp, 31 predicted proteins | sample SalMarSW160210MG_2_FD_203098 | JGI IMG/M metagenome (GOLD analysis project Ga0315543, IMG submission 203098) | Salt marsh sediment microbial communities from the Plum Island Ecosystem LTER, Massachusetts, United States - Salt Marsh Sediment SW1601-210 ... | reverse complement strand
AGCTTAATTTAGTAATAAAATAAATGAGGTTCTGGACGATGGCAGATAAAGAGGATATCAAAGAAAAGACGAGGAAAATCTATGAGGTTTTGCCCAAGTTAGATGATCAGCGATGTGGATATAAGACCTGCGGAGAATTTGCCAAGGCAGTAGCCGATGGAAAGGCGCCATGTTATGGGTGTGTTAGTGGTGGACCGGAGGTGGCTGCTAAAGTGTGTGAGATTATGGGAGCCAGAGTTCCTGAGCAAGCAATTCCGCGATTTGGGCCTGCGTATTGCTCCTGGGGCATACCTGCACCTATTGCCAAATATTGCCGGCTTTGTCGGGGCTGACCATGTAGCCATGTTAGTATTTAGGGGCCCCGTTCATTGAGTTGTTCATCTCGTATGTCGAGGACAACTACAGGGCTCCGAGATGGGGGTTGACAACCAGGTATCATAGATATATTATCTCATTTACAGAAGCAATTAGGGATAGGACTACCTCATTGAGAATTGAAATGGGAAATCACAATTAAGACGATTTTTCCCAAAGAATAAGAGTTCAATCAGCATATGATTATGCAGGTAAGAACAACAAAGGAGGGAGACTGAATTATGTGGAAAAAGAAAGAGGAGAAGAAAGAGGAGGAGAAAGAGGAAAGTTTGTTGGAGGAGTTGTGCGGAGATGATGCAAAATTATATGATTTTCTCAGTTATTATTTGTGTGTAGACCCGTTAGCGGCCATATCCCAAAAGGGTCTCGATATCCTCACCGAGGAGGGTGAAAAAAACGGTAACTTTAGACCGGCAGTGGATAAGGCCATTTTCGAGGGCTCTCAAAACCCGGGGGAAAGGGAAAGATACATCAAAGTTATCCAAAACCTCGCGTTGAAGACTATACACGCGACGGAGCAAGAAAAAGAAAAGGTAGAGAAGGAAGGACTCACCGACCGGGCTGCTTCCCTTCGGAGAAGTATTGAAAATCAGAAATTTATGAGCGAAAGAGCCGAAGACATAATTAACGTAGCCTCCAAGTTCTACAATGAAAGATTGGTGGAACTGGGAGAAAACGAGAGAAGAGAAGAGAGAATAGGAGAGAGAAAAGAAGCTGAAGGGCAAGAATGGAGAACAGAGGAGCAGGAAAAGGCGGGGCGAGAAGCAAGAAAAAAAGAAAGAAAAGGGATGGGAAGAGAAGAGAGAAGGGAAGCTGAGAAACAAGATAAAAGAGAAGAGCTGGCAGCAGAGGAAAGGAGAGAAGCGAGAGGAGAAGAGAGAAGAGAAACTGAAAGGGAAGAACAGAGAACAGGGGAGCAGGAAAAGGCGGGGCGGGAAGCAAGAAAAAAAGAAAGAAGGGGGAATTAAATTTTAGTCCCAAACCCAAACGCATTGAGTTCTCGGTGTCCAAGTTTCTCGTTCATCATAATACCAAACGCACAAATTTTTTAAGTTGAAAACAAAGAATAGTAATGGAGTGATAAGATGTAGTAGCCGAGACATCATCTGACAATTGAGACCTCTCTGACAGCTTTTCTGTCGGTTGTAACCTGTCCAGCATCTTGTCATCCGCCAGTCTCTTGCTATCCAGAAACGTCTGCCATGGTGTTTTGCCAAAGCAGTATTTCCCCGAGTGTGTCCGCTCCGTATTATACCCCTCTATCCATTTATCTACATCTTCCTGTATCTCCTCCAGGCTGTGGTATATCTTCTTCCGGAAAGCAACGGCGTAAAACTCGTCCTGTATCGTCTTGTGGAAGCGCTCACAGATACCGTTCGTTTGCGGTGATCTGGCCTTTGTTTTCGAGTGGTCGATATCCCCAATCGCCAGGTAGAGCTGGTATTCATGACGTTCCCGGTTGCCGCAGTATTCTGTCCCTCGGTCCGTCAGGATACGGAGCAATTTGACCTCGTTTTCATCGTACCAGGGGATGACACGGTCATTGAGGAAATCGGCGGCCACCAGGGCGTTCTTACGGTCGTAGAGCTTGGCGAAGGCCACCTTGGCATAGGTATCGATGAAGGTCTGCTGGTAGATTCTGCCGACCACCCTTGAGCGTGCCCACGTAGTAGGTGTCCTGGGCTCCCAGATAGCCGGGATGCAGGCTCTCGATCTCTCCGTGGGATTCTTTCTCGTCCTTGGCTTTTTCCAGGGCTCTCACCTGTTCCTCGGTCAGGATAAGGTTTTCCTGGGCGGCTTTGGCTTCCAGTGCCTTGAGCCGTTTCTTAAATGTCTCCAGGTCATGGCGGAGCCAGATGGACCTGACCCCGCCGGGAGAAACAAAGATACCTTTCTTCTTCAGTTCATTGGAGGTCCTGAGTTGCCCGTAGGCCGGCTTCTCGATGGCGAACTCGACGACGGCTTTCTCGATGTGCTCTTCAACGCGGTTCTTGATACAAGGCTTCTTCCGGCTGATCTCCTGGAGGGCGAGCTCCCCACCCTGGTCGTAAAGCTCTTTGAACCGGTAGAAGCTGTCGCGGGAATACCCCATCACCTTGCAGGCCTGTGAGACATTACCCAGCATGTTGGCTAACTTGATTAACCCGAGCTTGTTCTTGATGATTTTCTCTTCTGTGGTCATCTGACATTCCTTTCCTTATTCGTATTTAATTTACCCGAAATGTCAGATTAAGTCTAGACTCCTACAGATTATCACTTCCCCCTGCCTCGCAAGGAGAGGGGGACCAAGGGGGTGAGGTAAACACATATTCCTCATCACCCCGCCCCTCGGTGTTTTTCTATCCCACCCAAGCCTACCCTCGGGGCGTCTAAGAGGGGTGCCGGCCCCTCTTCCTATTTTCCTCCCCCTCCTTTGCTAAAGAGCCTGCCCTGAGCCTGCCGAAGGGAGGGGGACCAAGGGGGTGAGGTAAGTAATTACCCCCCAACCCTTGCCCCCTGTGGCTTTTCCCTATATAATAGGCGCAAGCATTTTTACAGGGGCAGGCTGTTTCTCATGAGCAAGAGCGTTAAAAATAAAGTATCCATGACGGCCAGGGTTACCCGTTTTACCCGCGCCATGTCCTATTATGATAAAAACCCGTACTACAAGACCGATGATTATATCGCGCCGCTCCTGATTCCCTCTCGCTATAAAATTGTGGTCAGGAACGATATTACCCGCTATATATACAGAAAGCGTTATGGCGGCAGCGGCGTTTACGAGTATCTTGCCGCGCGGACGAAATTAATCGACGGTATTTTTCGGGGCCTTCCCCCTCATATTCGCCAGGTGCTGATATTCGGCGCCGGATTTGATTCCCGCGCCGTTCGCTTTAAAGACAGCCTGGGTAACGCGGCCGTTTATGAGCTGGATTCGCCGGCGACGCAGCAGGCCAAGATAAAAGGATACCGGAAAGCGAATATCGGGATACCCTCCAATCTGAAATTCATTCCCGTTGATTTCGGTGAAGCATCGCTCCACGAAAAACTGGCTGCAGCCGGCTTCCGGGAAAATACCGCTAATCTCTATATCCTTGAAGGCCTGATTTCGTATCTGGACCCGGAGGCCGTCGACCGTATCTTCAGCTTTCTGAAGGCTTTCTCCGGGAAGGGAAGCACGGCTATCTTCGATTGTATCTATGCCTCGGTGCTCCGGCGCGAAAATATCTATTACGGCGAAAAGCTGTGCTATAATTACGCGATTGGTTACGGAGAGCCGTTCAAGTTCGGCATCGAAAAGGGCCGTATCGACGACTTTTTATCCGGGTATGGCTTCAAACTGGTGGACAAATACGACTCGACTAAGTTCGAAGACGTATATTTCACTGATGAAAAAGGGAAAAAGACGGGTCGGGTAAACGGTATGCACGACGTCGTTATCGCGGAAAAGACTTGATATCCACCCGGTTATCACCCCTTAATAACCGCGACAAAACCCCCAGCTTTACATTAATTATTTACTAAAAACAATTCACGCTATAAAGAGTCAACCCTTCGGTGTCGCCATTTTACGCTCGCCTCCAATCCCCACCGACAACATCAACAAACTCACTTAACATAACTAGAAAAACAATTCACCGCTAATCCAGCCCCTCCACGAATGAATTGTTTCCCCTCAGAACGATTTAGGTCTTGTCGCCTGTAGCTCTTCCCCGCTATAATGTTCACATAGCTATGTTATCTTTTTTTAAGCGTTTGAATATCCACAGCGTCCTGGCCTTCGCCGGGATGGCCGGGCCTATCGTGCTGGCCGTCACCGATTTTACGGCATCTTTCACCAACCCGGACTACAGTTTGGTACAGGACTCCATCAGCAGCCTGGCTTTAACACGACTGGGCTGGCTGCAGACCATTGGTTTCCTGGCTATCGGCCTCCTTGTGGAGATATTCGTCGCCGGGCTACTCTTCAATATTAAAAGATGGCGGGGCTTCCATTTAAGCATCGGCCTCCTCGTTTTCTTCGGGTTCGGACTGCTTCTCATCGGCGCTTTCCGCACCGACCCCGTCGGCGGGCCGGATACCATCGAAGGTGCCATTCATGGGCTTACGGCCACGGTCGTTTTCTGGCTTTTCCCCGTCGCTATCCTGATTATCGCGCCCAGTCTCAAAAACGACCTTAACTGGAACAATGTTTTCATCTATACGATAGTCGCCGGAATTCTGGCTTTTATCCTCGTGGTAGTCACCGGATTTATCCAGGATGGCATTAAATGGTTTGGCCTGCTCGAAAGGATTCTCGTGGCCAACATGATTATCTGGGTCGAGGTAGCTGCCATAAAACTCCTGCGTCTTTCATTACGCCAGAGAGTGGCGAATTAATGGGTCCGGGTATCTGCAGAAGGAAAATTCCACGAAGTCGTCGGCAAACTCTCTTGACGTCCTATCGTGGCTCTAGTATTATCATTACTGTGGTGAAAAAGCGAAAAGCTGTTTACTCATAAAGGAGTTGGCATAAGAGACAATGATAGTTGAAATGAGAACGGGTGCCACCAAACAGGAAGTCGATGACGTGGTAGCGAAGGCGAAATCGCTGGAGCTTGGCGTCCAGCTCAACATGGGTACGGATAAAACAGTCGTAGCCCTGCTGGGGAGCAATACCGGGCAGATACCGACGGATATCTTCGCCGTGCTGCCCGGCGTTGAGAGCGTCACCCGTATCATGAAGCCGTTTAAGCTTGCCTCCCGAGAGTTTCACCCTCTTGACACTACCGTTGATTGCAGCGGGGTGAAAATCGGGGGCGAACGTATTGTCGTAATCGCCGGTCCCTGTGCCGTAGAGAATGAAGCCCAGCTCGCGCAGGCAGCCACGGCTGTAAAAAAAGCCGGTGCCAGTATTCTGCGTGGCGGCGCCTTTAAGCCGCGTACATCTCCGTTCAGCTTTCAGGGGATGCAGAAAAAGGGACTGGAACTGCTTGCCAAAGCCAGAGAAGAGTTCGGGATGCCGGTGGTTACCGAGGTCGTGGACCCGCATGATGTCGAGCTGGTATCTTCCTATGCAGATATGCTTCAAATCGGCTCGCGTAATATGCAGAACTTCGCCCTGCTGACCAACGCCGGTAAAAGCCGTCGGCCAGTGGTGCTCAAGCGCGGCTTCTCCTGTACCATCACTGAATGGCTTACCGCCGCTGACTACCTCCTGGCAGGGGGAAATAGCCAGGCTGTTCTTTGCGAACGAGGTATCAGGACGTTTGAGGACAGCATCCGTTTCTCACTTGATATTTCCGCCGTACCGGTGCTTAAGAAAAACAGCCATCTGCCGGTAATCGTCGACCCCAGTCACGCCGCCGGGCACTACTCGCTCGTTCCGGCCATCGCCAAGGCGGCTGTAGCGGCCGGTGCTGACGGGCTTCTCATCGAAGTTCACCCTAATCCCAAGGAAGCCCTCGTCGATGGTCTGCAGTCGCTTTCGCTCTCGGATTTCTCACGCCTCATGCAAGAATTGCGCATAGTTGCAAAATCCGTAGGCAGACAAATCTAGGTTGAGTATGCGTCCGTTTTTCAATACGTTAGACAGGATTACGCTTGTATAAAGAACTCAATGTTCTCCAGGTTGATGGGATTTCAATATTCGGGCAGCTTTTTCTCCCCGATAGTACAGTTCAATATCCGCTGGTCTGTCTCTGTCATGGAGCGCCTTCGGGCAGCCCGCCGGAACCGGACGATGGTGGTTATCCGGCATTGGCAGAAATAATCTGTCGCGAGAATCTTGCTGTTTATTTCTTTAATTTCAGGGGTACAGGAGATAGCGGCGGGAATATAGACTTCCTCGGCTGGACACGTGACCTGCAGGCTGTCGTAGATTACCTGTGGAATACAAATAATATTGATAAATCATGCTTCTATCTGGTCGGTTTCAGTGCCGGGGCAGCCGTATCTATCTACGTAGCTTCAAAAGATACGCGGATTTCCGGGATAGCGGCCTGCGCCTGTCCGGCCCATTTCGGACTTTTTACCGAGTCTGGCTCCCCGCAGTCCACCATCGACCGTTATCGTGCAATCGGTGCCATCAGAGACGATGATTTCCCGCCGTCTCTGGAAGGCTGGTTTGATAATCTCAATCAGGTAACTCCTCTCGACCATGTGGCCGGGATTGCGCCAAGACCGTTACTGCTCATTCATGGCAGCTATGATGAAACGGTGCCTGTCGACCATGCGCATAGTCTATACGAGAAAGCCGGAAATCCCAGGAAACTGGTCGTTATCGATGGGGCCGGTCACCGGCTGCGACGGGACGATAAAGCAGTAAGCATGGTGCTTGGCTGGTTGAAATCACCGCAGTCCGGCTGATATCCGGTTGACCGTAAAGCCTCAGATAAGCTATAATTACAGTAGAGGATTAGACAAGACGAAATTAAAGGCAGGTTAATCTTGCACGAGTCTTGTGGCATTTTTGGTATTTACTCCCCGGATGAGGATGTAGCCCGTCTTACTTTTTTTGCACTCTTTGCGCTCCAGCACCGTGGTCAGGAAAGCTCCGGTATTGCCACCGCCGACGGCAAGAAAATCAGGGTTATCACCGGCATGGGACGCGTGTCCTATGTGTTCGACGAAGGAGCGTTGAGTAACCTTTCCGGCCATATCGCCATCGGGCATAACCGTTATTCCACAGCAGGTTCCAGTCGCGCTTCCAATGCTCAACCTATTATTGTCAGAAACGATGACAGTTCCCTCGCTATCGCTAATAATGGTAATATCATTAACGCCAAATACCTTTATGAAGAGCTCGTCGGTCAGGGGTATAAGTTCAACAGTACCACGGATACTGAGGTTATTGGTAACCTTATCCTGTCTTCTCCCGGAAATAACTGGGTAGAGAAGATACAGCACGCCATACGCCGGCTTCAGGGAGCTTATTCCACGGTTGTATTGACGCCGGATGAGTTATTCGTTATCCGTGACCCACTCGGTGTGCGCCCTCTATGTTTGGGTACTGTTGATAGTGGCTGGGTAGTAGCCTCCGAGTCCTGTGCTCTGGACCACATCGGCGCTGCTTTCGTCAGGGAAGTTACTCCTGGTGAAATAATCGTTATTAATAAGAATGGTCTGGAGAGCTATAAAGGGGAGTCGAGTAAAAAAGGGGCGTGTATTTTTGAGTATATCTATTTCGCCCGGCCTGACAGTATAATCAACGGGCGTTTGCTTTATCCGGCACGACAGGCTATGGGTGCGGGATTGGCCCGGGAGTATCCGGTTGATGCCGATATCGTGATGGGAGTGCCTGATTCGGCTACGGCGGCCGGTACGGGTTTTGCCCGGGAGTCCGGCATACCCGTGGTCGAGGGACTGATTAAAAACAGATACGTCGGACGTACATTCATCGAACCTGACCAGCGTATCAGGGACCTCGGTGTTAAGTTGAAGTTCAATCCTTTATCACAGGTACTGGATGGCGAACGTCTGGTAGTTGTCGACGATAGCATCGTGCGCGGCACGACGACGCCCAGCGTGGTGAAGATATTACGTAAGGCCGGTGCCAAGGAAATTCACATGCGTATCTGTGCCCCGCCGATCAAATATCCGTGCTTTTTCGGCGTGGATATGGCTACTCGCCGGGAGCTTATCGCAGCTCAAAAGACCATACCGGAAATCTGCGAGTTCATCGGCGCAGACTCTCTGGGCTACCTGAGTATTGATGGATTGATAAATTCGGTTGGTCTGCCCAGAGATAATTTCTGCCTGGCTTGTTTCACCGGTGATTATCCGATACCGGTACAGCTCGAAATGGATAAGCTCGAACTGGAGACTATGGCGGCCGGCGGTCACCAGGAAGTTTACGACGGTACTGAGGGCAGGTAATTATTGTAGCAGACCGCTCAAAGTAAGTGGTAAGCCTGAAACTCCCCTGATTTCGTTAAGTTAATTGTAAAATCACCGTTCCGGTTATTGACAGAGACAACTCTTTGTTATATAGTATTTGTAGAACAGGTGTTCGTGGTATATCATTGGCGGTTTCGGGAGCCAGCGTGAAAAAGACGTCTGATAAACAGAAGCGTATCATCAGGTTCATCGAGCGTTTTCTTGTGGATAAAGGTTATCCACCCTCTATCCGGGATATCCAGGCCGGATGCAATATCAGCTCCACGTCGGTGGTAGACTATAATCTGAAAATACTTGAGGAAAGGGGTTATATTCGCCGCCATGCCGATGTTTCGCGGGGTATCACGCTGCCTACCCGAACATCAGATTCTGACTCGCTGGTACCTGTGCCCGTTATCGGTATGATAGCCGCCGGCGAACCGATCCCGGTGCCGACTCCGGATACCTGGGATGTTGCCTCAGTCTCCGAGACTATGGAGGTGCCGCGGGAGCTTATCCGCAGCCGGGATAGCGTCTACGCATTGAGGGTGAAGGGGATGTCAATGGTGGATGCCCTGATTAACGACGGTGATATCGTCTTAATGCAGAACGTCAATGCTGTGGAGAATGGTGAAATGGCCGCCGTATGGCTCAGGACGGAAAAAGAAGCTACCCTGAAGAAGGTCTATGTGGAGTCCGACCGTATCCGTCTACAGCCGGCTAATGAACAGATGCAGCCTATCTATGCCGACCACGATAATGTTGAAATTCAGGGCAGAGTTATCGCCGTCGTCAGGCAGGTGCCCTGAACGTAGTCAATCTCACTTAAATGGTATCGTTAAACTCCAGATACACCTAGCAGTTACGGAACGGGTTTATATCATCTATTTCTTATAGACGGCGGTACACCAGTGCGTGTATTCAGGATGGTCGCCTTTGATTACCCTGACATATAGCTCCTGTAGACGGGCGGTAATTTCACCGATTTCCCCGTTGCCTATTTTGCGACCGTCTATTTCAGCCACCGGCGTCACGTGGGCGGCGGTGCCGGTAAGGAAACACTCGTCGGCGGTGTAAAGCTCAAAGCGGTCTATTGGCCGTTGAGTCGTCTCAATTCCCAATTCTTTTTCAGCCAGTTCTATCACGGTATTACGGGTAATACCCATTAGGATGTTGTTGTAAGTGGCTGGTGTGACCAGCCTGCCGTCTATTACCAGGAATATATTTTCGCCGCTCCCCTCGGACACGTGGCCGTCCGGGGCGAGCATGATAGCCTCATCATACCCGTTGCTGACAGCTTCCGTTTTGGCCAAGGCATTATTGATATAGATTCCAGCGGCTTTGATACGGGGAGGAATCACGTTGTTCTCCGGGCGGTGCCAGGAAGATACGCCGCATCTCGCCTTTTCTACATCCAGATAAGGCCCCCACGGTATTACGAACATGAAGAAGTCGTCATCCAGGTTGTGCAGGCGTACGCCCAGCGCCTGTGAACTCTTGTAGGCCATCGGCCTGATATAGACGTCTTCCTGGAAACCGCACTTCGCCACCAGCTCCACGGTTAATCGGCACAACTCGTCGATGGAATGGGGCAATGCAATCTTCAACACCCGGCATCCCTGTTCCAATCGCTCGAAATGCTCTTTGAGGCGGAAGATATACGTCTGTTTTTGCCGGCCGTTCCAGTTACCCCGGATGCCTTCAAAGATGGCGCCGCCATAGTGGAGGGCGTTGGTCATTATCCCTATTTTAGCTTCTTCCAGGGGAATAAATTCCTTATTGAAATAGGCGTAAGAAGGCATTTTACGGTCTCCTTTCCCGTAACCACCATTATAGCTTCTGATGTGGTAGAAATACAAGTTGGTGGGTTATCGTGATACTGCCGGTGCATGGTATAATACCTCAGCATATGGACGAAGTACACGTTGAGAGACAGCTAATGGTTCGATTTCAACTCTGGCTAAAGAATCGAATTAACTCTTTGGGTGCTTTCATCTGGAGTAGAATCAAACCCCAAACACTGAGCGGGCTGAGGAAACTCGTCTGGTTCAGGAGGAGAATACTTCCCCTGTTAGGTCTGCTCGTAGCTATCGGTATCATGCTGGGCATAGTTTACCTGTACTGGAAAAACCCTTATATTTTCCGGGAATTAAGGGCTTACGGTTATCTGGGAGCTTTCGTTATCAGCATCATTCTGAACGCTACTATCATCCTGCCAGTCAGCAATATGGCCATCATGATGACACTGGGAGCAATGTTGCCTTCACCGTTTATCGTCGGATTGGCGGGTGGCGCCGGGGCAGCTATCGGTGAAATAACCGGCTATATCGCCGGCCGCAGTGGCCGCGGCCTGATGACAAAGAGCAGGGTGTATAACCGTGTTGAGGGATGGGTGAAGAGGTGGGGATGGATAGCCGTGTTCATCATGTCCATTTTCCCGTTCGTTTTCGATATTGTGGGTATTATCGCCGGGGCTCTCCGCATGCCGTTCTGGCGTTTTTTACTTGCCTGCTGGGGGGGCAGGACGATTTCTTACGTATTCATGGCCTACATGGCTTCCCTAGGATTTAAGGCCATACCATGGTTCAATTAGTTATGCATCTTGATTTTTAGTACCAGCGCCGCACCGACGATGAAGTATGCCAGGCAGACCATCAGCATAAAGTTATAGCCGAGTCCATGACTCCAGCCGTTAAAAAAGTCGATGGCAGGGCCAATGGCTCTCGCCAGGGCAGCCCCGCCGGCGGTGGCCATGTTGGCGATGCCGAGGTACCGGGCTTCTTCCCCTTTTGTTACGAGGTCGGTAGCCAGCGCCCAGTTGGTACTGTTAAAAGCCCCCATGGCAATGCCGATGATTGCGGCTGCCCACAGTATCGTACCGTATTCCTGCGATAAGGCGATGATGGCAATCCCCAGGGCGCCCAGCACTCCCGATGCGATGGTTATCGGCTTGCGGCCTATTCTGTCGGAGAGGTAGCCGGCTGGCCAGACTACAATCAGCATGCCGGCCACGGCAAATATGGAGAAACGGGCGGTTGCCTCGGCGGGATTGGTAACGCCGATGACATCCCTGAGGAAATAAAGGGCGAACTGCTGGATGGTGGTGAAAGCCATATAAACGAGCAGCCGGGAGGCCAGAAACCACACCAGGTCGCGATTACCCAGCACCTCTCGGGCTGTCTGGAGCAATGCCGTCAGCAGCGAAGTCCGGCGATTTTCGATAGTGACACGCGGTTCTTTGACCATGACGACCGTGGCAATTACGGTTCCCAGCAGGACTGCGGCCAGTATTCCGAGTACCAGCCATAGCCACTCGCTGCCTTCTCCGGCGAAATACCGGTCCATGAAGAGGCTGGCAAGGTATACCAGAATGACCCCGCCGACTATCTCAAGCAGGGCTTTAACTCCCGAAGCTAAGCCCCGCTTATCCCGGGGAACGAGGTCGGGGATAAAGGCCTGAAAGGGTCCCTGTGCTATGTTGGTGGACATTTGTAACAGGCAGTAAACGGCAAACATCGCGGCAAAGCCGCCGGCCAGGCCGATTCCCGGGATAATCAGCAGGGCTATAATCCCGCCGATTAATATGTAGGGTCGGCGCCGTCCCCACCTTGAGCCGGACCGGTCGCTGATGGCGCCGGCGACAGGCTGGGTAAGCATGGCCAGGAACAGACCGCAGAGGGTCATCAGGCCGAGGTACGTATTTTTCTGTGCTTCGGGGATAAAGTCCAGCAGCCGCAATGGCAGGATGATGGTGTGCAGACTCTGCCAGAGGGCGGTCAGGGCAAAGCCAAAGACAGTTATCTTGACATAATCCCGGCGGCGAAAATATGCGGAGTTTTCGTTCAGCATGTTACTGTTGTTCACAGCATAGCAAAGCGGGCAGGGATGGGGCAACTTTATAAAGTCGACGCATACGTATATAATCAATATTGGCATGTCAGTGTGTTACCCGCTTATCGAAGAGATACACATGGCGCCGGAGGCCGCCTGGTGCTTTGAAGCCTTCGCCGGGCGTCCCTTCAGTTTTTTTCTGGATAGCGGCATGGACCCGCAAAAGTTGGGCCGCTATTCCTTCATGGGTAGCGACCCCTTCCTGGTGCTGCGGAGTCGGGGTGATACTATTACCCTCGTCAGAAATGGAGTGGAAGAAGCAAGAAAAGGTAATCCTTTCGATGTACTCGGCGAACTGCTGAAAGTGTATACCCTGGATAGCGGTGAGTCAGGAATACCGTTTGTGGGTGGGGCAGTGGGGTATTTCAGCTATGATTTGTGCCACTTCATCGAGCGCCTGCCGACCACCGCCGTGGACGATTTACAGCTCCCCGAATGTTACCTGGCTTTTTATGATACCGCCGTGACTTTCGACCACCTGGAAAATAAAACCTATCTGGTATCCACCGGTTTCCCGGAGCTTGAGGAGGCCGGGAGACAGCGCCGGGCAGTCGAGAGACTGAACGAGTTGAGGAGTATGGTTCGGCTCTGTCCGCCCCCATCTGGTATCAAAGAAGTTCACTCTAACAGAGGCATAGTACTCAAGGCAAATTTCTCTCATGAGGGCTACCTTGAGGCGGTGGCGACCGCCCGCGAGTATATCTGTGCCGGGGATATATTCGAGGTAAACCTCTCTCAAAGATTCGATGTAGATTTGACCATTCCACCGTATCAGCTTTATAAACGCCTGCGGAAGATAAATCCGGCGCCGTTTGCCAATTACTTTAACTTCGATGGCGTCAGTATCGTCGGGGCTTCGCCGGAGAGATTTTTAAAGGTAAAAGGCGATTACGTAGAAACACGGCCTATCAAGGGCACCCGGCCCCGCGGCAAGACTGCCGAAGAAGACAAGGCACTTGCTGAAGGACTAATGGTCAGCGTTAAAGACCGTGCGGAAAATATGATGATAGTAGACTTGGAGCGGAACGATATCGGAAGGGTCTGTCGCTACGGTACCGTAAAGGTCACGGAAATGGCGATTCTGGAGACGTATCCCACCGTTTTTCACCTGACCTCTACCGTGGTGGGACAGTTGAACGAGGGGAAAAACCGCATCGACCTGCTCAAAGCTACTTTCCCCGGCGGTTCGATTACAGGCGCTCCCAAGGTGCGGGCGATTGAAATTATCGACGAGCTTGAGCCGACGCGCCGGAGCGTTTACACCGGCTCGCTGGGCTACATGAGCTTCGGCGGTGACATGGACTTGGACATCGTGATACGCACAATTATCGTCAAGGGAGGCCGGGCTTATTTCCAGGTGGGGGGTGCCATTGTTTACGACTCCCAGCCGGAGGCGGAGTATATCGAAACGCTGGACAAGGGCAGGGCTTTGATACAGGCTCTTAACCTTTCGCAGGGGAATGTGGAGATAATCCATGATTCTACTCATTGATAATTACGATTCGTTTACTTATAATCTGGTGCAGTACCTGGGAGAACTGGAACAGGAACCGGTGGTATACCGTAACGATGCTGTAACTCTGGGGCAAATAGAGTCGCTGGCGCCCAGCCATATCGTTATCTCTCCCGGTCCCTGTACCCCGCTGGAAGCAGGTATTTCCAACGATGTCATCCGGCACTTCCGGGGGAAAATTCCCATCCTCGGGGTGTGTCTGGGGCACCAGTGCATCGGGTACGTGTACGGCGGCCTGATTACGCGGGCAATGCTCCCCATGCACGGCAAGGATTCGGTAATTTTCCACGACGGCGAGACCGTTTTCAAGGGGTTGGAATCGCCACTGGTCGGGGGGCGTTATCATTCACTGGTTATCGGTACCGAGAGGTTTCCGGAATCTCTGGAAGTCTCGGCGAAGACGGAGGACGGCGTCATTATGGCGGTGAGGAATCGGCGTGATGTCGTCGAGGGTATCCAGTTCCACCCGGAATCGATTATGACACCGACCGGGCACGCTGTACTCTCCAATTTCCTGAAGCTTTCGGTACGCGCAGGGAGGTAATTTATGGAAGAAATAATTTACCTGAACGGCTCAATGGTCCCGCGTTCGGAAGCGCGCATATCCGTCTTTGACCACGGGTTTCTTTACGGCTACGGACTCTTCGAGACGATGCGCGCCTATCACGGGAGAATTTTTCTCCTGGACCGGCACATGAAACGTCTGCTCGACTCGGCGAACACCATCGGACTGGGTGACAGGTTGGCCGGCACCGACCTTGCCAGGGCCTGCGCGGATACACTTGATGCCAATAAGCTGAAGGACGCTCGCCTGCGTCTGACCGTCACTGGCGGCGAAGCGGACGATTTTCCCTGGTCTAACAATACAGTCGCGCCCACCGTGGTAATAACCGTCCGACCTTATACGCCCTTTTCGCCCGGAAAATACGAGCAAGGCTTCGGGGTCAGTATCGCGTCGGTGCGCCGCTGTGCGCAGTCGCTGGTCTCCGGAATAAAGTCGGTGAACTACCTGGTCAGCGTCGTGGCACGGAAGGAGGCTGCGGCGCATGGACTCGACGAAGCACTCCTCTTGAACGAAGACGGTTATCTCGCCGAGGGCGGTGGCTGTAATGTCTTTTTCGTAAAATCGTCACGACTGGTAACGCCGTCGCTGGTGAGCGGCGTCCTGCCGGGAATCACCCGCCAGGTGGTGATAGAACTGGCCGATGAGATGGGGATAATCGTCACCGAAGGCACCGTGGGTCTGGCGGTAGTCAGGCAGTGCGACGAGGCTTTTCTGACCAACTCGATGATTGAGGTAATGCCGGTTACGGTTGCCAGAGACGATACCGGGAATACGGTGACAATAGGTTCGGGGAAGCCGGGGGATATTACGCGGCAGCTGATGGCGGCATATAAAGAGAGGGTAGAGAAGGAAACCGCAAACTAACTATTACCAGAACTCTATCTGGGTAACGTGCTCAGTTTCCCTGATGATTTTCCTTATCCCGGCCTGTGACCGTTTATCGGTAACGGGTTCAACTTCCGATTCGGGCAGTCCGTCCTGATTCGTCCCGACCTGCCATTTGACGATGTAACCGGGCACCAGGGCGCTGGCGTAATCGGCCGCACCGCAGCAGGAAGCATCGACCACAGCCTGACTGACCACACAAAGGACTTCCCGGCCGTTATATTTTAGCCTGACCTCTTTTTGGGGGGTATAGTACCCGGCCGGGGCTTCGATATCTTGATTCAATTCCAGATGGGTATATCTGATCACGATAATCGCTCCGTCGCTAGGGACAAATCGCCAGAGATTCGAGTCCCGTCGTCTCCGGCATGCCGAGCATGAGGTTCATATTCTGGACAGCCTGTCCCGCCGCCCCCTTGACCAGGTTATCGATGGCGCTGATGGCAATCAGGCGGCCGGTGCGGTGGTCGATGGTAGCGTATATGTGGCAGTAGTTGCTTCCCCAGGTATGCTTGGTATGCGGCGGGGATGTTACTACGTTAACGAAGGGCTCATCATTGTAGAAATCGCGGTAGAGTTCAAGTAATTCTTCCTCCCCCTTTTCTCCATCGGCTAGCTTACCCTTTACCAGCGGGGCGTAGGCGGTCGTCAGTATCCCGCGGGTCATCGGCGTCAGGTGGGGGATAAAGGTAATCGCCAGGGGCGCCCCGGGATAAAGCATCTGTAATTCCTGCGCGATTTCGGGCATGTGGCGGTGTCCGCTCAGGGCATAGGCGGTGGTGTCTTCATTAGCTTCGGCGTAATGGGTCGTCAGGCTCAGGCTGCGGCCGGCCCCGGAAACACCCGACTTACTATCGATAATAATATCAGGGTCAATCAGGCCTTCCTTGACGGCTGGTGCTAGGGCCAGTATCGCTCCGGTGGGGTAGCAGCCTGGATTAGCCACCAGGTGCGCCTTCTTAATTACATCGCGGTGCAGTTCAGGCAAACCATAGACTGCCTTGGTCAGCAGGTTGGGGGCGGGGTGGGTGAAGCCGTACCACTGCGGATATTCCTCCGGGTCTTTTAATCGGAAATCGGCGCTGATATCTATTATCTTGAGGCCGTCCTCGATAAGCGGTAACAGCTCGCGAGCGCTCTCTTTGTGTGGCATAGCTGAGAAAGCCACATCGACTTCGCCCAGCCTGGCTTCGATATTCAGCCCCGCACCTTTCAGGTGGGGGAAGAAATCGTCCAGTACCTGCCCGGCCGCGCTTCGTCCGGTGACAGAAGTAAGCTGTACTTTCGGGTGTTGACATAATATACGCGCCAGTTCGACGCCGGCGTAGCCGGTAACATTGATAATGCCCACTCTGGTCTTGGCCATTTCCTGAATCCTCTTTTATGTTATCCTGAACAAAAGTATAACATAAGCCTGGTCGAATTTATACAGACGCCGGAGTATAGTACATAGTAGCTTTTCCATGCTCTGGTATCATTCTGGCATAAAGAATTAATATATTGAGGATAATAAAGTTCGTGTTTGTTCGTGCCTGCCTCTTGACATGAGCGTAACAATGTTTTATTGTTTATAGCAAATAGCTTTGAAGGAAGGAGGAAATACATGCAAGCATATTGCGTGAAATGCCGCGCTAAGAAAGAGATGAAAGATCCTAAAGCCATTACTATGAAAAATGGCAAGCCGGCGACGCAGGGTGTATGCCCGACCTGCGGCACCAAGATGTTTAGAATCGGCAAGAAGTAAAAGCCGGTATTATTAAGGGATTTATATATAGGGCTGGATATTTACTCATTCAGGAATATCCAGCCTTTTTATATGTATGTGATTAGAGAATTGCCTGTGTTGTTAGATATCACATAACATACTTTTTAGCCAGTTCTACGGTATTAATGACGTTGAGTTTGTGGAAAATAAGTGAGAAACGGTCTTCCAGTTCCTTCATTATCTCGCGGTGGTTCGATTCCGGGAGGTGCCACAGCTCTTTCTTGAAATCACCGAAGGCCCTCTTGCGTGTCTTGTAAAAAAATTGTTCTTCCGTTTCCCCGTCCTTTTTCTCTTCTTTATGCCGGGTATCTAGGTGTTTGTGTATTTTCAACAGCAGGTCCGGCGGGAAGTGCGGGCTGTCTAAGATGATATTCTGGAAGCCGGTAGCCAGATGGACTTCTACCGTATCGACCTTCGGGAACATGTCGAAGGCTTCGTCGGGCAGGGTAGAAGCGCCGTGCTGTACTGCCCCACCCATACCGTATTCCTCCCGGGCTACTTTAGAGAGTTCTCTCAAGGTATTGAAATCGATGCTGACCTCGGCAATCGAGCCGTCCGGTAAAACGACGCCGCCATGAGACGTGCCGGTCTGCACGCTGATTTTTGAGATTCCTTTTATGCCTTTATCCAGCCGGCGGCGGTAACCGTTCATGTAGGCTTTGAGGTCTTCTACGGTACTGTTGCCTCTGCCTATTTCACCGATTTCTCCGCCTATGGACACGGTAATGCCTTCCGGCTCGATACTGCGTATCAGGCGTGTCATTACCGCGGTGATTTCCGAGTTTTTCGCCTGCTGTTCTTCCAGTCCGGACTTGTCTAAGTCCACGAGGGTAGAAGCGTCTATATCAATATTGTAAAAGCCAGCATTAACGGAATCCTGGATAAGCTCCCTGATATCGTTGAGTTCGCCTTCCGTATTTTCGCGGTACATCTTGCGCCTGATCTGAAAATGGTCGCCTTGGATGAAGACGGGTCCCTGATATCCTTCCCTGATGGCGGCAGCCAGGATACAGGCAGTATATTCCCCCGGACTCTGCATGGTATAGCCCATCTCGGAGCGGGCTATTTCGAAGATAAAGGTGCCCACTCTGTCCTTAACGGCGGCTCTGAAGACAGCCCGGGCAACGTGGTAGGTAATGCCGCGGATGTTGATGGCCGGCACGGTGATGCCGTGATAAAGCCCTTTGCCGGAGGCTTCGTAGAGCCCCTGAATGCTGGCGGGGTAAATACCGGCGCTGTGGGCCATTTCCCGAATGACGCGATAGTGTTCTTCCCGCATCTGCGGGTCGGCCCCGAAGACGGCCAACTCGATAAGGGTATCTATATTATTTTTATTTTTTATGTGGCTGGATTCGTTTGGCATTTTTCTTCTTTCCGTTAATTAAAATGGAGCGGCGTCCGTTGTATCTGTCGGTGTCATACCGGGTGGCAACGTCGACCAGATTTAATTTTCCGTATATGCTTTCCAGCGGGCAATAGGAAATTTTACCGTTATAAACACGGACTACGTTGCCGAACTTCTTTTTCACAACCAGGTCGACCGCGGCAATACCGAAATATCTCCCCATTCTACGGTCGTAGGCGCAGGGGGCTCCGCCGCGCTGAAGGTGGCTCAGGATAACACTGCGTGTCTCCAGCTTGGTACCTTTTTCGATTTCCCGGGCCGCGTATTCGCCGATGCCTCCGAGGGCTTTATGCCCGAAGCTATCGACCCCTTCCTTTTTTACAACCTCGGTTTCGCCTTTCGGCTTGGCTCCCTCAGCCACCAGGATAATTTCATACCTGGTACCGGACCTTCTTCCTTCCGAAACGAGTTCGTTGACCCTGTCCATCGAGAAATCATGCTCCGGGATGAGGATGATATAGGCCCCACATGCCTCACCGCCTTCGAGGGCCAGCCAGCCGGCGGTACGTCCCATCGTTTCTACCACGAATATCCTTTTATGAGAACCTGCGCTGGTCCTCAGCCGGTCTACTTCTTCAACGATAACGTTCAGGGCGGTTTCATATCCCAGGGTGTAGTCGGTCTCGGGGAGGTCTTTATCAATCGTCTTGGGAATGCCAATGACATTCACGCCTTCTCTGGCCATACGAGTGGCAATAGCGAGCGTACCGTCGCCGCCGATAGCTATCACGGCATCCAGCCCGAGTCTTTCAATATTTTCTTTTACAAGATTAGAGCACTCGTTTTTAGGGTCATAGGGGCTGAACCGTGAAGTACCCAGCATCGTCCCGCCGTATCTGTCCCAAGTCCTGACTGTATCTGGGTTAAGAGGCGAAATATAGCCGGCGGCATCCCAGGTGGCAGGGTCGACATTTGCTAGACCTTTCCACCCGTCACGGATACCCATAACTTCGTAGCGGACGCCACGCTCCCATTCGAGACGTTCGTCCATGGCAGTTTTAACTACCCATTTCAATGCCGGGTTCAATCCAGCACAGTCGCCGCCGCCAGTTAGCACGCCGATTCTGCTTTTTTTCATAGTGTCTCTAGTTTTTAATTATATCACGCTTTCAGAGAAAAGTGCGGATATTATGAGCGTCATAACTTAATTTCTCCGCTTGCTCATCTTGAACCACGGGTGGAAGCTGATTATGCTATCTTTAGGCATGGGAAGTTGACCATCGTGTTTTATGGCCATGTCCATTGCCATGAGGTAATCGGCAATCCGGTCAGGTAGCAGGAAGTGCTCGCCGACGTATTCTTTAGCCCTCTGTCCGATTCTTTCAGCGACTTTACGATTTTTCAGTAGATTGATAACCCGTTGCGCCGTTTTTTGTGGAGTCTCGTAAAAGTAGCCGGTATCACCATCTCTAATTTGCAGCGGAATAGCACCCACGTTGGCCGCAATTACCGGTTTGGCCTTCCAGAGCGCCTCGGTAATGACCAGACCGAAGCCCTCTCTTGTTGACGGCTGCATAATAACGCTGGCCGAACGCTGGATGGCATTGACTTCCCTCCAGTTTTCCAGGCGGTTGTCAAGCGATAGGTGGAGTATGTGGATATCTTCGTCATTTTTAGTGTCTTCGTATAACCTGGTAAGAATCCGGCCACCTTCAGGGTCATCGGATGCCATACCACCGGCCAGAATAAGCTGGCATTTTTGTTCTTTTTTTACATGGCGGAAGGCAGCAATCGTCCTGTCAATTCCCTTCCAGGGGTCGAACCTGCCTATCTGGGCGATGATGGGGATACGATTGTCTATCTCATATTTGGCAAGCACCTGGTTAATCTCTGCCTGGCTGAGTTCGCGGTTTTTCTCGGAGAGGGGGTCGATAAATGGCGGTATGATAAAGTTGGGTAGCGGCCAGCGCGTTACGACGTAATGGGCGGCTGAGAATATGGCGGCATCATAAGGCTCTATCCAGTTGGTCATGAAGTCCCAGAGGCCGGGATTTTCATCCATGGGTGCCTCTTCGATATCGATGTGGCACCTCCAGAGCCAGGTCTTGCCCGGTTTCTTGAGGTGGCGGGCCAGGCCGAGAGGCTGCGGGTCGTTGACCATGATGATATCGGAGTTATGGTCGATAATTTCACTGCAGGCGCAATCAGCGATGGTACTGTAATAAGCCCTTTCCATTTCCTGTGTGAAGTTGCCTTTCATACCCTGCAATAGATTATGCAAACCTTTGGTACACTTGAAGAACTCGTCGTTACCGCTGATAACCTTCCATTCGGTCTCGACACCGAGGTTATTCTGGAAGGGGACGGAGCTATAAAGCATTTCAGCTACGCCACCGCCCTGAGCGGTGGCGTTTAATTCCAGAATTCTTCGTCCTTTCAGGCGTTCGGCAGCCCGCTGTACCCTCTCTATTCTCTCACTCCCGATGATGGTCTCGTAGGCTTTGAGAGGCGGGTTGGAAAAAGGGCGGATATTCAATCGCTTGCTGTAAATTATACCGTGTGTAGGTACTGAATCTTCCGGTGTCCCTTGAGATTTGCTGGCTGCTTTCAAGCTGGTGTCCTCCTTAAAGTTAGCTTTTTTGTCCTGGAGACTACGGTCATCGATTATTCTCCTTTAAACTAATCAATATATTTCCTCAGAATTCCGGAGCAAAAGTACAGTGTGAGCAGAATAATGTAGATAGCACCATAATAGGTGAGTTGGCATAGACGGGCAAGGGGGTTCACACTTATAATAGCTTAGGGATAGCAAGTAAAAGAATTAGATGGATGTGCAATCGCATCTGTTTACAGGTAATAAAGGATTAATTTAAACTGACTGGAAATTTCTTGAGGAGGCCAAGTATCTCGTGATTATCGATATATTTTCTCATCATATCTCGAAGTCGGTGGGGAAAATAATAGAAAAAGGTAAATATTACGGTCCGGGCAAGCAGTTCCCCTATCCTGCCCAGAACGCGGACGCTGAGGTACGCCTGGCGCTCATGGACAAGTACGGTATAGACGTTCAGGCTGTCAGCCAGACAACGCCTGTTCTGCTGGGATTCAATCCTGAGGATGCCGCCGAAATATGCCGGCTCTCCAACGACGATAATTATCGACTTTGCCGGGCTTATCCAGACCGCTTTGTGAATATTTGCATCGTTTCGCTACTGGATATAGAAAGTGCTGTGGAGGAGCTCCGGCGCTGCATAGATGGACTTGACTGCCGTGGTGTTACCGTTTCATCCAACATTAATGGTAAAGGACTGGACTCCCCGGAGTTCTTCCCGTTCTACGAGAAGCTGGTGGAACACGAACTACCCCTCCTTATCCATCCCACCCACTGGGAGTCTCACTCGCTGGTGGATATGGATGAAGGGTGGCGGTTTATGCAGGTACTCGGCTGGCCTTTCGATACCAGCCAGGCGGTATGGAGGCTTATCTTGGGGGGTGTTATCGACCGTTATCCGACGCTGAAGATTGTAATGCATCATATGGGGGCCTTGATGCCATATTTTTCCCGGAGAATTGAGGCAAGCTATAACCGGAACTGGAGAGGTAAGCTGGGGCACGAGTTATCCCACTACTGGAAAAACATTTATGGTGATACGGCCACGGACGGCACGCTGGCCTCATACCCCTGCGGTTATGCCTTTTTTGGTCCGGACCGTTTGATGTATGGCTCGGATTATCCTTTCGGTGGTGAGGCCGGGGAGGATGTTATCAGGGAGAACCTGGCTGGCGTCAGGTCTATGTATATCCCGGCGCGGGACATGGAGAAAATACTCGGAGGTAATGCTGCAGAGTTACTTAAAATCAACTAAATATTTTTTCGCGGTTGTATCGGTGAACGCTCCGTGGTGGCTGGACTTATCCCCGAAAAGGGAGTAGAATTTAATAAATGACTAAGAACTACAATGGCTGATATGTGTCAGGAAGAAGTCATGTTGAGGCAAGGAGAAAAACAGAGCACTGGACTCGGCAGAGTCGGTGCTCTTTGAGTTAAGGGGGTAACTATGATGCAATCGAGTTTGATTGGTAAAATCGAAAAAGCCAAGCGCTATGCACAGGAAACGGACAGGGTTACCTTCTACGAACTGGCGGTTAAGTTCCGCGGAGAGAATAACGAATACGATACCGCCTATAAAGACGGCAAGTGGCAGTGTACCTGTAGTTTCTTCTCCAAGTGGGGACTCTGCGTTCATACCATGGCCATGGAGAAAATCCTGTCTAATATGTTGCCTCCGGAAGCCCGCATGACACAATATGATGTTTCCAGCCTTTCAACGGAATAACCTTAATATTTGTAAGGCCTGTCTTACCGGTAGTAGCCTTCCTGTTTTCAGACTGTCTTAGCAAACCGCGACGGGGAAGGAATGAATTTTCTCGAAAAGCTGGCGCAGGCCAGTAAAAACAATCGTAGCTTGTTATGCGTCGGGCTTGACCCCGACCCGGAGTTAATGCCGCCGGGCACAGGCGTCTTCCAGTTCAACCGGGCTATTATCAATGCTACCGCCGACTTGGTGTGCGCCTATAAGCCAAATATCGCTTTCTATGAGTCAATGGGCAGCGAAGGACTGGATATCCTGAAACGCACCAGGGAGTATATACCTGCTGATGTTCCGGTAATCGTCGATGCCAAGCGCGGCGATATCGGCAATACAGCCAGAGCTTACGCCTGGGGCCTTTTCGATTATTTTAACTTCGATGCCACTACGGTCAGCCCTTACCTGGGTTTTGACTCTATGGAACCTTTTATTCAGTACCATGACCGGTGCGTTTTTGTTCTCTGCAGGACCTCCAACGCTGGCGCTGCCGACTTTCAATCACTTTCCTTCGAGGTAGATGGTAATCGTAAAAAACTCTTCGAAATCGTCGCCGAGAAGGTGAGCGAGTGGAACACTCACGGTAACCTGGGGCTGGTAGTGGGAGCTACCTATCCCGAGGAGTTGAAGCTGTTAAGGCAGAGATACCCGGATATGCCGCTATTGATACCGGGGGTTGGGGCACAGGGTGGAGAACTACTGCAGGTAGTACGCTACGGTGTCGATACCGGCAGGCAGAGGACGATTATTAACTCCTCACGGCAGATACTTTATGATTCAAAAGGCGAGGACTTTGCTCAGGCGGCCAGGCAGGTAGCCCTGGAATTGAGAGACCGGATTAACAGCCTTCTATAACTCTGTATCTGTGAGGACGAATCGGCATGGCCCTGGAAATCAAACTCGGCGATGTGGTCAAACTCAAGAAGGTCCACCCCTGCGGTGGCTACGAGTGGCGGGTGGTGAGACTGGGTGCCGATATTGGTATCAGGTGTCTTAAGTGTGGTCGCCGCGTTCTTCTGGAGAGAAGCGTCTTCGAACGACGGATTAAGGAGTTTGTCTTCCGGGGAGGGTGATGGCGTAGCGTAGCAACCTTACAGCAGGGTAGGATTATTCCCGCCAACAGCGCTTTCCTTAGCAACTGTAAGGCGGTTACCTTTCTGGTGCAGGGTGTCGGTAATAGTCTGTGAGAGGTGGTGCGCGCTCAGCGGTTTGATAAGGTACTTCGCGGCGCCCATGCGTAGCGTTTTCCGGCGCTGTGTTGATTCGGCGATGGCGGTGAGGACGACTACGGGTATTTTGGTAAGCTCGGGGTTGCGTTTTATCTCGCGCAGTACCGACCAGCCGTCAGGACCGGGCAACCGTAAATCCAGCAGCACCAGTGCGACTGTATTTTCTTGCATCATTTTCATTCCCGCATGGCCGTCGTTGGCTTTGAGAACCTGATATCCCTCCAATTCCAGCACCCGGGAGATAAAGTTGAGTATGTCAGCTTCATCTTCGATGATTAGTACCGTCTTTGTGCCGCGTTTCTTGACCATAAACTTACCTGTCTAACCATTCTCTAGAATAATACTACTATATGCACAATCTGTCAATATTATTGCCAAATGGCATATACACAGGAATAAATAAATTCTGGTTACGGCGTTATTGTGCCAATATACGCTATATAGGGATGGTTGCAGACTGGCTCTTCCACTTTACTTGTCAAGTTAAGGCCCGCAATGATATGCTATGAGAGACGGTGGCGAGGTTCGGGTGGGGAGTGTAAATAACTAAGTCTGCCAGCGTAGCTCAGGGGTAGAGCAGCGGTTTCGTAATTCTAGGCTAGGTATGCCGATAGGTGCCGTTAGATACAAAATAGAACCTTTGTGTTAGTTGCCAAAAACCCGTTTTGAAGCTAATGTGCCTTTTGGTGACAACTGGTGCTTTTTAGTTTGTCGCCAAAATGTCGCCAAACCTTCACCTTGGTGGACGTATAATCCATATTAAACGCATGTTCTACTATAGGACGTTGAACAAAACGCCCTTTTGTTTGCTCATGATGCTGGTACATGAAAGTGGCGCCCCGAGCTGACGGCACTGAGCACGGGATCGAGGTATTCCTCAGAAGGGGCTGGGACAAACTAATATGCGGGTCCCGTTGAATTGGGCTCATCCCGTCTGAATCGCTAGCTCCACTCAGTCCTTTGGGAGTCTCAATCGGCATCCCTAATCTGCCCACTCCTGTTGAGCCCAATTCAACAAGTATTCCTCGCGATCCTCAATAAACTCGCTATTCCATTCTGAGAGCACGTTAACTACCTCTTGGGCAACGAATAGCCCGGTCTTACGATAATCTTCGGTCTTCTCTGCCGGCCGCTTCGCACCCAGCTTGGAGTTCAGTTTAGGTGGAAGTACCAGCAGATTGCCAAGCCAATGAACCCAATCATTACTTTCGGCACTCTGTGCAAGAATGTGTTCAATGGAATCAGATGCGCTAGCCTCCCAAATACGGTTCCACTGCTCGTTATCAAAGTTTTGTCCAGCTTTCCGAGCGAGATATTCTTCGTACCTGTAAAAGAAGTAACGAAGTTCCTCTTGCCATCCCTCATAACAATTAGTTTTACTCAGATTCTTAACAGCCTCAGCAATCGGGAACCCTGCGCCAATGCCGGACAACCTCTCCAGTATCGTGGCAGCAGGCAGCTTTTGTTGGATAATCCTCCAGGCAAGCCGAACGTAATCGCCCACGGCTGTTCGTGCGTCCTTCCCCAACATTCCGTAGATGCGAAAAGTCACGTTCTCCCAGCGACGGAGTATGTCGGTCTTTTCATCCTCGGTAAGGTCCTGGCGAAGGTTCACTGCTGTAGCAACCAATCTAGCCTGCGCGATCTGTGTCACGGCGTTCCTCCGACGGTCGGCGACCAGCCGATCCACCGCCTCAGTCACAGCCTTCAGCCAGTCTGTTGTTTCAATCACTTTATCCGGCCCATCTTCGGACTGTTTCCTGAGCAACTCTGTAGCGTCTTCCTCGCTAAGCGGACGGTTAGGGCAGTGTGGGAATCTCAGAGTTGCGGCGAAGCGCAACGATTCGGTGCTCAAGCCTAAGCGCAGCCCTACACATCCGTAGATATCCGTCCAAAGTTGATGCACTTCATCAATAATCTCACTCTTGTTCCCAGTCTCAGCTTCAAACACAATGGCCATCAGAATGCTCTTGAGACGGTCAAACCATGATACTGCAAGGCCGCGGCTATTGAGGACCTCGAACACAGTATACACGAGTGCTTCATCACCAATATCGTGGAAGACGAATGTTAGCCTGTTCTTCAGCAAGCTCACTAAATCCTCGAGTGAATTACTGTCACCTTGCCAGTCGACAACAAACTTCTCACAGGCCTCAATGGCCAGCAGAAGCTCGCGGTCTGCCAGACTCTCGGCGGACTCTGAAGAAGGATGATTTCCGGTTCGTAGATAGTCGGCAAAGTAGTGACTGCTATCGTGGTTCGTTTGTAGAAGTAATAAGGAAGCCCTATCCGGTTTCACCAGGGTCTCGTCAAGCTCTTGACCAATCCTTTTCCCGCTAGGCTCTGAACGGTCAAGGGCCTTAGCGATTGCTTTCAGAAGTAAGATGAGGGTTGTAATCCGTTGCTGTCCGTCCACCACCTCAGTCACTTGGTGATCTTTGGTCGTGATAGTGCGTTTCTCGCGGCGAAGACCCACTATTGTGGCCATAAAGTGAGACCGCTCCTTCCCTGCCGCCCAAGTCCGCCGGATGTCTTCGAACAAATCTTGCCGCTGCTTCCTGTGCCAGCTGTAGGTCCGCTGATACTGAGGAATTCTGAACAGTCGCCCGTAAAGTAATTGGTCAAGAGTAACAAGCTGTGGCTGAATGTCGATCATGGTTTCATCCTCCCTTTCCTGCACTTTCCACTGTCAGCCTGGTGGTTCTAGTATGAAAAGTCCTCCCCAAGCTAGATTCGAAACCCCTCTCCATGGTCTGTATTTTACACCGACCATTCTTTAGCAGCAACTGGGAGCACCAAACTAGGCGCAGCATTGCACAGAACGCTATATTGTGCAATGCCAAAGCGTTGTACTTAGCATCGGAGAACTTGGGAAGGCTGGGGTAACAAGTTACTTTTTTGTTACATTCTAGCAAACATGGGGATGTATGTTCTCTTGCACTTACGAGTGGCCGAGTGGGGATGAATGTGTCTCTATTGTGCCATTGGTCTGAACTAATCTATCCTATTAATGAAGCTAAAGATGAGGAAGCTAAACATGTGTGGCTGGCTAAATATTGGCTAGTGCAACCACGGTAGCCTGGTTCTTGAACATAGGCCGAATATTCTAATCGGTCACATCACGTCGAACGAAAATCAAGGTAGCAATGATAATACAGGCCGCGCCATAGGCTAAAGAAAACGTAAGCGCCGTTGAGTACTCTATATTAATCGTGCCGCCTGATGCCAGTGCACCAAGTACCGTAGCTGGAAGTTTTGTACCGACAGACTCCACGAATTGCCCTATCAGCAACTCGAATATCAACAGAAAACCAACCCCGGCGGATATGGAAATTGCCGCTGAGCGCGTTGTTATTGCCAGTACTCCGCCAATCAATCCCCAGATAATAGTTGCCAGAGAGATATTAGCGAAGCCAATTAACAAATCGCGTATTCCCAGCCAGCTCAACCAGGCATCCACAGGGATATTTTCGCCAGGTGCCAATGCTAGGGATACGAGTGCTGTCACCACGGCTGCCCCGGCAGTGATAACAACGACGAAGGAGGATAACGTAATCAACTTTCCGAAAAATAGTCGAAAACGGTTGGGTTCCATAACAAGAAGAATCCTGATGGTACCTTTTTCATAATCACGGGCTATGTTCGTGGCGAATATGGCCAGGGCAATTAAACCGATAAATGATGAAGCGGAATAGATACCAATAATCCAGCCACCCGGTGCTGCCAGTTGTTCCGGCCCCGGCGCGATACCAAAAGGCCCGCGAAATTGGCCGGCGGCTGTCGCGGCATCCATAAAATTAAACATAGTGCCCATAAAAGCAAATAGCACTACCGGCCCCATCCATCCTAATACGTTGGCTGGTCGCGCAATCTTGAGCCATTCCGATGAAAACACGCGATTCATTATTTCGCTACCTCGCCACGCGTCATACTCAGAAATATATCTTCGAGAGATTCACACTGGGGCCGTAATTCCCGCAGGTTGATCCCTTTAGACGTAGCTAACCGGTTCAGCTCGGAGCTCCACTCCTTCGGGGCAGTGATGGTAACAGCATCATCCTCCTGACGGAATAGATGACCAGCCTCGCTAACGAGTCCGATAAGTAGAGGCAAATCCGCCGTGTTTTCAGGTGCAGCATATACGGATTCACAGGCTTTTTGCATAATATCCGCAAGTTCTCCGGCGAATACCAGTCGACCATTATGAATCATAACCAGACGGTCGGCTTCGACCTCCACCTCGGAGAGCAGATGAGTAGAGACGAAAACGGTCCTCCCTGAGCTACCAATCTGCCGAAGGAGGTTTCTGATTTCGACGATACCGGCCGGGTCAAGACCATTCGTGGGTTCATCAAGTATGAGCAGTTCAGGGGCAGGGAGTAACGCTACAGCTATGCCCAGTCGCTGCTTCATTCCCAATGAGTAATTAGCTACCTTGTCACCGGCACGGGATGTCAATCCGACCGTTTCCAATACCCGCGGCACCTGTTCAAGGGGAAATCCTCCGAGCTTAGCCAAGGCTCGGAGATTATTGGAGCCACTGAGACTGGGGTAGAATACGGGTGCTTCGATAAGGGCACCAACTTTGTTCAGGTAGGTAGACGGAGTGCCGATACCATGACCAAGAACTTGAGCGTTGCCCCCAGTAGGCTTGATTAGGCCAAGAAGCATGCGAATCGTGGTGCTTTTACCGGCTCCATTCGGGCCGACAAAACCTATAACACCGCCGCGCGGCATCTTAAAAGATAGGTCTTCAACAGCTTTCAGTTTACCGAACGTTTTCGTCAAGCCGCTTGCCGATAACGCTGGACCTTCACCAACATTTACAGGAGAAAGTTTATCCATAACTTTATCCTTAATGGTTTTTCTAATAGTTAGTTTATCAGCCCTTGGTCACATGTTCAATCCCAGCTGCGGCTACCTCATAGTCATCGGGATATCGACATGTATTTCGGAGTGAGAAGGTCTTATTCTCATCTAAATTAGATTTCACAAAATGAGTGTTTGTGCAAGGAACTGCGCATTCATGGCCTGATTGTTCTCCCAGATTTCCCGTCAGCATTCTCTCAGGACGCTTAAGACGGTTGCAGGTCTTCAATCAGCAAGGATAAGCTGATTTGGGTTTCCTGGTGGCTACTTCAGCCTCATCAAGCTCAATTTTCGGTTTACTGCCTCGATGTCGAACATATCAGGGTCGAAGTGGCCGCCGAGCCAGGTCATGGTGTCCAGGTACTGCTCGTGCTCGGGGTCACCTATGATCCCCAGTAATTCCGCGTATCCGTAAGTGCCGCTGCAGCCTAACCACGAGACCAAAGCCCACTGGCAACCTCTGTTGAGAACCGTGGGCTATTGCGTCACCGCTTGACAACTGCAGCATTTAGGCCTATTATAGCTCGCAGGTTCAGTGGACTAAAGACTCAATATGAAAAAGGAGTTAAAGGAACATGGCTGAAGATCTAGTAAGCACATTAGCTGATTTGAAGGAAGAAGAGGTTTTGGCAATCGCCCAGAAGAGGCTGGACAGCGGTGATGACCCCTTGAAGAT
>Ga0315543_1001159_pt1 | contig 29329 bp, 36 predicted proteins | sample SalMarSW160210MG_2_FD_203098 | JGI IMG/M metagenome (GOLD analysis project Ga0315543, IMG submission 203098) | Salt marsh sediment microbial communities from the Plum Island Ecosystem LTER, Massachusetts, United States - Salt Marsh Sediment SW1601-210 ... | reverse complement strand
TCATATCACTAGTGATTTTAGCACTTCGAAAAATACCTTGGAATATAGAGCATGAACAATCTGAGTCTTGATTCAATACGGAAACATTTTGGCTGATTGTGCCACACCTGCTCTTTGCCTGTGGTCCCAAGGTCATGGAATTCATCTATATTTATTCACGTTACTTGTATAGCTAGGAACAGAATCACTAGCGTTGACTTTTCCACCGAGTGCGCCTACGATATTACCAAACTCATATAGAAGAAGCACGCAGGGGGGCCTTATGACTAGTGAATATCCTTTAGTCCCTAAAGAACAATACGAGTTGGCGAAAAGGGACATAGTCAATCTTTATCTAGAACAAATCCGCCCAGTTTGGAGAGCTCGAACGCTTATTGACCGCGTCAGACAACTAATACCTGTTGACCTTAGTAGTGCTTGCCAGCGCCTGCTAAACGCTGCAATCCACGACTTAAGAGAGAAAGTGAGTACCGCCGGAATTGATATTGCTCAACAAGTTGCAAAGGAAAATAAGTTGCCACCAATTGAGAGGGCTGAAGATGTCGAAGAATACTCGACAGCGAGACTTCTTGACTTGTGCTACAAGATGGGAATACTTAACCGTACCGAGTGGCGTAAACTTCAGCGAGCCTACGATATTCGGCGGGATTTGGAACACGAGGATGACCAATATCAAGCGGGGTTGGAGGACTGTGTATACATATTTACTACGTGCATAGAGATTGTGCTAGCTCATGATCCAGTTCAACTGCTGAGAGTGACGGATGTCAAGGAGGTGATAGAACAACCATCCCCATTTGTGCCGGGCTCTCAACTGTTGGAAGATTATAGGCGTGCGCCTCAGGTCAGACAAGAAGAAATAGGGAGATTTCTAATGAGTTCAGCTTTGGATTCGACTAAACCCGAAATCATAAGGCGAAATTGCGTTGAACTCATGCGGTACATAGCAACTGCGACGCCGCCACAGGTTAACATAGCGCTTGCTAGTGATTTGGGAAAGCGTGTTGGAAGAAACCTCGATATCCCTCATGCCAAAGTTGCATTCGCTTGTGGTGCACTACCCTATCTGAGACAAGGGCTGGTCTTGGATTTTTACCAACGACAACTTCGGGAGATGGAAACAATTGGATATAAATGGCAAAGTCACTCTCAACATTCTGAGTTGCTAGAAACCCTTGAGGATGTTGGGGCGCTAGAGAATTGTCCTCCAACACTTCTTCGCCCTTTAATAAAGTGGTTTATTTTAGCTTATGTTGGTGAACCTGGGTACGGATATTCGGGGAGGTCTGTGTTTTATAGTAACACGGCTGCCCCTATTATTCAGAGACTGTTTCAGAACTCGTCAAAGCAGGTGTTTGATATAGTGAGAGATCTAGCCAATGATAAAGAAATAAGAGTTGCCATCGGGCGAAGTAAGCCTGTAGCACAACGGTTTGAATTGCTCCTAGATATGGAACCTCAAATCACTAATACGGACCTAATACAAGAATCTGAAATCGCCTAGGCAAATCTGCAAACAACCTGACGTTCTGTGTGATACGCCTGATTACCGTTGCCCCAAGCTGACTTTGGTGCACTAATGAAAATCTAGGTGGTCTTTCGCGGCGGCTAAGTTGTTTTACCTGTGTGTTGAAACAAGGAGCATGTTTCGTCCTACCGGGATTATCGCGGACCTTTTAGAGCTGCTCTACGTCAGCTAGTATATGTAAGGTGGACTGCCCTCATCATGAGGCCTTCTTCTTTTTACCACCCTGACGTTTGGCTTCAGGAGTGGAGGACGACTTGTACTCGGTCGCCTGCTTCATAAACTGGACCATGTTCTCGGCCTCATTTATCCTTACTTCCTCTACAACCTTCCCAGGCTCGAGATAATCATATGTCTTGTCTCTGAGCGTCTCGAGCAGCCTGATCAAGGTACGCTTGTCCTCATCCGATAGCGGCGATAGGATTTCCTGGATGAGCCCCCAGCCCGCTACAGTTGCCGGTACATAGGCCTTCTCCGCCTTGCTGGTCATAGTCACAAATACTGTCCTGCGATCCTTCCTGTCTCTTACCCTTCTGACCAGACCAGCTTTGACCATGCGGTCGATTATCATACTGACGCTGTTCACGCTACGGTCTAACCAACGCGCTATGTCAGTTATTCTTACAGGCCCACTGATGTGTTTTATAGCCATAAGCACTGCGTGCTGCTCCGTAGTGAGCTCGTGTTCACTAAATACTCGATCCTCACACTTCGAAACCAAATTGTAGGTTTGGCGCAGCAGGATCCACGCTCCCTTATCTGGATTTTCGAATTCGAACTTTATCGGCATATCTATCTCCTCCTGACTATTCCATGGGACTTTTGCTTGTTTGTGCCGCTTCTATTATAACAACTGCTAGCTGTTTACAACAAATCAATATGACCCAACAATTCTGACAATTGTGCAACCTCGTTCCGTTGAATAAAAAACCATTATATTACACAGAGTTAGAATATACGCGTTATCATGATATTATTAGACAGAAATGTCCATTCGTAGGATTGTCTGGTTATCAGTTATCCTGTCATTTCTTATACTATATTTCCCGATAAATCGTTTGGCGAGTGGTGGATGGGCTTTATCTTCAACAGTAGATGGACTAATACCTTTTTATGCACCGGCTATAGTCCCCTATATTCTTGGAACATTATTATTCGTAGGCTTTCCAATTTGGGCGGCGATCTGCTTAGAAAAGACACAATTTGAAGCTTATGCCATATCTATTCTCTTTGCAGCCACTGTTAGTTACATAGTCTACATTCTATTTCCCACATACGTTATTAGACCTGAAATCATGCCTCAGGACTGTTTTTCAAAAGCTATCGTCATCCTATATCAGAATGATTACCCATATAATGCCGCTCCTAGTAGTCATACTTTTTATACCCTGATATCTTTTCTATATATCAAACACTGGAAGCCAAAATTACAACTGGTATCTCTGATTTTGGCAATTTTGATTATAGCCTCTACCATGCTGACCAAACAGCATTATCTTTTAGATGTAGTTACTGGATTGGCTCTAGGATTTCTTGCATATGGAGCTGGTAGATATATACAGAAAAGGCGAAATTTGGCAACTACGGCTTGAGCCTTTTCTTTGTTTAGAGTATTGTTGGTAATTAGTTATTGGTTGTTGTATTCGAATGTATTAATGACTGAAAACAAAAGCATAATAATAGGTCTCATATTCCTGGGAGTATTAGCCTTATCTCTGGGTACATATGTTGCTTGGAATATTAAGCCTTGGGATAAAAATAAAGGAAAGAAAATACGGCGGTCAGCAAAAGAAGACCTCAAGCTAGTTAGAAGGAATGAAATAACTGTAGACCAACTTGCTGATCGGGTAAGAGCCATGGTTCCCTCTCTTATTACTGCGAATTCCGTTCTGGCTGCAATTATGATTGCAGCTGTTTTTATTATAGTTTCGCAAATTATATTTGAATCGAATTATGAACTACTTCACGGGCTTAAAGGAGCTATATTAATTGCCGCCTTTACCATAGCGGCAATAGCTGCATTAAGCTGGTTATTTGTAATAGAGCAGCTAACCCAGATAATAGCTCCTTCAGCGACGCCTAAGAAGGTTATAAGATTCCATATTTATAACTATGATTTGTGGTTCTATAGCCTGTTTTTGATTGTCATTGATATATACCTTTTTCTTCTTTTAGTTCATTTAGTTGCTGCCCTCGTGACTGGGTTTGTGGAATTTTGGGTCATAATGAGATACTGGAAAATCCATAATGAATGGTAAACCGTACAAGATCGGAGCCTGTGACACCCTGGCTAAAAGTCTGTTAGGCGGTGTGTGGAGTGAATCCAGCGATTCAGACAGGGATGAGGCCAGGGCAATGAAGCCCACATATCAGTATGTACCAGTCCCTTCTGGAGAACACCTTAATCTGTGCCGCAGCAGAGCACTCAGCGTCGTTAGCCGGGGAGCACCTTCATCTACTAGCATTACGATTTAACAATTGGGCGGTTTGTTCACCCTCGCTCAACAAAAAGCCATTCTGTTTAGTTCATCGTCTTGAATTGCCCGAGACAAGGGATTGCACAGTCCATCGTCTTCATGAGTCTCAGGCTATGCTTGATGTCTAGTGTCAGGGACAACCAACTTATGCTACAGGTCTTGGATAAGCGGCTTCCTTGCGAAGAAAAGTTCGGGGACTGTCGTCCGGCTCCATTTAGCTTTAGAAGAACCTACCGAAGTTATCAATAACTAGGACTAAACCTCTAGAGGATTCACTTCTATTCACTCAAGACTTCTATCCAAGCCACGACAGGGCCACCTAGCGCTTCCTGTGTCGGTTTAACATACACTATTCCAAGCCGCACTTTCTGACCTATGTTCGGCTGAGCTAAGCTTGGTGGCGCTCCATCAAGATGCCATGGCCCGTCAAATTCCCGCCATTTTGCTCCTGCGATGACATACCCTTCCCCCGGCCCTAGTTCCTTTGACTTTGATACTCCTATTGCAGTGCAGTCATCGTTCGCGCCATTGGAATAACCTTCAACAATATAAGGCGTGACACTGTGAGGTATCATGCTCCATAATGAAATGAATCCCCACGTAGCCAGAGTTCCAATGACTATTCCAACAAGCAACATAACCCACTTAGATTGAAAACGATTCACCATATTTAACTCACCCCCCAACTTAATTAACTGATAACAGTTTAGTTTTCTTAAGTCTTACTTCATAATTATATCACTCACCTATACTGTCAAGCTTGTTCTCCGATATTTTTCAAGTAACTGTACAATTCATCGTTTTGTTGCCCGGGAAGCATTCCACCAGAGACCAACCTTGACCCCACATCCATTACCTGTCATCAGTCATCCATTCTCTATTCTCTATCCTCCATCCTCCATGCCTCATCCTCTATCCTCCATAGTCACTACTTCAACTTACCTTGAAAGCCACGTAGAGAACAAAGCTAGAGCAGATGAAGTATCCTTCATCCTCCATCCTCCATGGGCATTTGTATTATTATGGAAGATGAGATGACGATGGATGATGGATGATGGATGATGGATAGAGTTAGCAGGGTCAACGAACAAAGGACGAGCAATAATGAGCAGGGGGGCCGCTTCAACTCAAGAGCAGCATCCAGTTGAACGAGCATGACTTCTATGCAATTTGTCGTTCTGTTGCCTGAGAGATATTCCACTGGAGATTGACCCCTGCCCTGTCATCCATCTTCCATCGTCCATCTTCCATCATCATCTATCTTTCGTTAATACAAATACGCATGGACGATGGACGATAGACGATGTTTCGTCTGCCCAGCTTAGTTTTCTACGTGAGTCATCGGTTGCTTTCATGTAACGCTTATGGACGATGGACGATAGACGATGTTTCGTCTGCCCAGCTTAGTTTTCTACGTGAGTCATCGGTTGCTTTCATGTAACGCTTATGGACGATAGACGACAGTCATGGACGATAGTTTATGGACGACAGACGACAGTTATGAACGATGAACGATAGACGATGGATGATGGATGATGGATCGGGATAGCAGGGTCAACGAACGAGGGACGAGCAATAGTTCACAGTTCATAATCCAGAATCCATGGGCTATAACTGTTACCTTATGCCGACCTGAGAGCCACGTACAGAGTGAAGCTAGAGCACATTAGCTATTCCCTGTACCCCATACCCTATACCCTATACCCCATGGCCTATACCCCATAACTATTAATTCAGGCTAACCCGAGAGCCACGTACAAAATGAAGCTAGGCGAATTAGCTATTCCCCATACCTTATACCTCATGCGTATACGTATTATCAGGGTATAGAACATAGGGTATAGAACATAAGATGAGTATGGAGTATGGATGACGGGGCGGAGGTCGCCCTCTGGTGGAATATTTAATAGGCGACAACGATGAAATGTTACTTCGTCGCATACTAAGATTCATAGTTGCTGATCAATTCGATAGTATATCTCTAACGTTGCACAAAAGAATTGACAGTTGCGCAGATAGCAGTATAATGGCCCATATAAGAATAGTGTGTATAGTATCGCCTCTCTAGAAGAGGCAGGTGGCAGAAATGACTAGACCGCGAGACGCATTATACGTATGGGTAACCTGGCTATCAAAGTTAATGGCCGGAGAGGTGCATTGCCATTGGAGCGCATGGTTTAAGACACACTACACTGGTTACAGAACTCAACCAATCGATGCACAACTCGCCAATTGGACAGTGGAGCATAATCAATATCTCGCCGAGTTGATCAAAAAGAGGAAGGCTCTGGGAGAGACAATATATAAAGAGGACCAAAACAGATTTCGAGTAAGAAGGTCTTCTGGTTTAGTGATAGCAGGCAAACCTGATCTGGTAACCTACAATAAAGCCACAGAGCAATACACAGTTTATGATGTCAAAACAGGCAACCAGAGGCAGAGTGACATTATACAGGTTATGCTTTATTGCTACTGTCTACCGTATGCATCACCTATCTACAAAGGCAAGATGCTGGATGGATGTGTGGTATACAAGACAGACAAGGTTGAAGTGCCATCCAAGATGATAGACGACGCTTTTACCAAGAAGGCGATCTATTTTCTGAATATCGTAGAATTTCCTAATGCTCCCGACAAATGTCCGAGTTCTATTGAGTGTGAGTATTGTGATTTAAGTAGTGATGATTGTCCCGAAAAAATGTTGTCAAGTGAGGCTGACGAAGTAAAACAACCAGAAGGAGAAATACCATTATAATGCACGGAAAATAGCAGAATGGAGCTATGATGGGGATTATTGACGAGGTCAATGAGTTAGTTGCAGGTTGGACCCGTGATGAGTCACTTGCATCCCTTCTTAAAGAAGTGATGGGCCAACAGCTAACAGAACAGCCAACTCCTATAGACTACTACTATGTTACCCATTTGACTAATCCTGCTCAAACATTTTTTTCTAGAGCATACCCTGAAGTGAGAAAACCCCCAGCACTTGCTAGAAAACTTGCTCTAGGAAACCGGCTGCATGGTCTCGCTAGTGTTTGGTTTCGGACTCTTCCGAATTTCGTTGTGGAAGAGGGTACGCTTGATGGAGCTTATGTGGGGTTGCTTGGTGTGCGCGGTAAAATCGATTATCGTGTGGGGGATTCAATATTTGAACTCAAGACAAAGGATAATCTACCAGAGAATCCGGAAGAAATCATCTCTTCCTACCCACAGGATTTGGAACAGCTAGCCTTCTATTCTGTGATTCATCCATATAGCCCTACGGTCAACTATCTTATCTTCATGGAGAATTCTACACCATTTGACTTAAGAGCTTTCAGAGTGATAACCGAAGATCCCGGTACAGTGAAGTCCATTTTGATATCTAGAATCAGAGCTCTTAGCAAGTCTTTTGAGACCAATGACACCTCAAGATTGGGACGATGTCGGTACTACAATAGCGGTTGCCAGTTCCGTGTCTCTGGTTCTTGTTCGTGCGACAAAGTCGAACCTCTTAACATCAGCGCATTGCAGCGCTCGGTGAGAATCGATTTTGACGAAGCCTTTACCAAGCTATTGAAAAATGTCAGAGATACACACGGATGTTCAGACGTTTTTTCTGTATCGACAAGAGACATAATTGCTCCAAGAAAACACTACATGGAAGCGATATCTGGTTTGGGGTCGCTGTACGAGGGGGACGAAAAAGACGAATACAAAGCATGTGCATGGATATCAGTAAATAGGCTGAAAAGGCGCCATGGAATTGACTTAAGCAGGCCGGAGAAGCAATCAGTGATTGAATCCCAACGTGAACCACGCGTGAGGATCGGTTTTCGATGGCTAAAACTCAAGAGTTCTATTCATCCGTCGGGGGAGATCGTTCCATATCTATTGAACATCAACCTCTCACACAACCCCGCATTTGTGCAGAATCCTTCTATGTATCATCTTGCCGAGTTGGGTATAGTATGTGCAACTTATGGCAAGAGCAAAGGGTTGATAATCAGAGTTTGTCCTAACCTGGGCAAACTAGTTCAAGTTTTTCAGGTGACATATGAAAACATAGACCATATTCAACACATAGTCAAAAGAACTATTGACAATTTGGAAGAGGCAGAACAGAAAGAAGATTTGCTATCTCTACCGCCATGTCCAACGTTCATGAATGATGGCGGAAAATGTCCATTGATGAAAGAGTGTCATTCGTGGGAACGAAGCGGCTGTACAAATTAGAGGACGAGTTTCCGAAATGTCCACCATCAAAGCTCTTACATGCATAGACGTTCGTAAGGCAACAGATTGTCTTACTGTGCAGTGAACCAGGAGGTCGAATCCAACCCGGTAGCCCGTGTTGGAAGCCTTCTGAACTTTTTTTCGAAATGAAGAATCTTGTGCCGGTGCTGTAGCAGCCTCTCGCATCACTTCCATGAGGTATTAACGTGTTCTATATGACATACCCCGAGAAGGAGTTCCAGTTATGAAATTAGTTTAGTAGGACAAAGGGGGAACCTAAAAAGTGAATACACGCTATTTTGCGGAATGATACCAATTGTTCAGATTCGGCGCAACTCAAGCGCAGAAAAATCTCACCTCATATATCCCCTCAGTTGCTTTTGTTTTGCCACCCAAGACATGTGTCAAAATGATTCATTCTTGTCGACCGGAGTGGCCATATTGACATCGTCGTCGGATTGTATTAGATATGAACGGCAGAGTAAGCTTTTGTCTGAAATCGTTAAATAGGTAAAAAGCATGCGTTTCCCCTACCAGGTTTTATCAAGAGAAATATGAGACATCGGAAAAGGAGGTGAACAAGATGGGGCCAAAGGACGACTCGAATAGGCACATATGGAAAATCGATCAGTGGATAAAGCCATTTTATGCTTCCGGGACTGAAAGCAGTATAGCCTGCTGGTCGGACCTTCTTGGCTTTGGTGAGCAACTCAATTCTGTTGGATGGAATCTAGCTACCCCGAGTGCGGAGAGCCTGGTTAAGCGACTTGCGAGTCTCAGCGGAATACTGTACCAGTGGCATTCGCAAAACGAAGAGGTACTATTCATTAATGACGGCATCATTCGAACATTTAGTCCATCAAACTACAAATCCGGCAAAAACAACACATTTAACGTGATTCATTGGCTGATGCAATGCCTCGTTACTCATTGCATTGCAAACCATCGTGAGCGCACCCACAGATTGCCTGGGGTCCGAACAGTAATCTGTGAAGGGCAAGTACGAATCTACACGGCTGAAAACTTTTCTGGAGATGAGACGGAGATTGCGAACAGGGAGCACGGAATTGTTCGCCCACTCTCGACGCAACTAAACACGGCGCTTTCCAAGTGTTATCTAGCAGATAAACTAGGATCAGATGCTGGTTTGAAAAAGGGAGGTGTCTACGTTGAAGATGGTGTCGTGAACACGCTAATTAGTAAGCATAAAGCACGGTTAGTCGAAGATCAATATATCTTTATATCAGGCCAGTGCCGCATGCATCCTGCTTCTAAATACAGAGCACAAAGTGGATTATACCATATCAACTCTACTGACTGGGCTCATACATCACTTCAAGATGATCGAACGTCTTGGTTGGAACTCGGCGACCAGCTCGAAATCGAAATTAAAGGTATTACCTTCGGTCTTCGGGAACTAATAGCATTCAGCCCGATTGACGAGTTTTCCATGTTTTGGTTCGATACTATGTCGGGTGAGGGGCATGGATATCTGCTGGATTGTCCATACACTTCAGACGATCAATTCGTGATTCCTAAATCGCCAGGACATAAGGCTCTCCTTGATCTGATAGCGTCATTTTCGCCAAAGGTGGGCTACTAAAAGGTTGTTGGTGTAAACTGAACAATCTGACGTAATGTGTTGTTTAGTAAGTCATGCTTTGCCCAGTTCACTCAAGTTCGCCTCAAGAGCAATGATACTCTGAAATTACGTATGTGTATATTGACTATTTGCAAACGAAATAGTAGCATATCATTAGTGACATACTTGGCGCAGCACTAGGTTGTCATGTAGGAGGTGAGACAGGGCACATGCCGCCTGTAGTTATTGAGAATCCCATACTTAATTCGCCCTTTGGAGAGCCCACACGCCACTTCAAATTCTCTGACGAAGGCATCACTAATGAAATCGTTGAAGCGCGCCGGGTCAGTTCCTATTTTATCCCCATCGCCAAACCAAAGAAGAAAGGCAAAGCTGCCCAATTGGCATTTGACACTGAGTGGACTAGAGACCGCATTGAAGAAAATGTTTTTATCAACCGTATCCGCAGTAGAGTTTCTTTATGGCGGAAGGGGAACTACGAAGGAATCACCAGGATGACTCGCCGTCTTTTGGAATACTGGACAAATCCCGAGCGAGAAAGAAAGCTGTTCTTTTGTCAGATTGAAGCTGCGGAAACAGCGATTTACTTGACTGAGGTAGCCAATAAGTATGGCGATTCCTGGATTGAGAACAGTCTCAGGCAATTCAACGAGGATGCGAATCCCGAGCTCTACCGCATCGCTTTCAAGATGGCAACGGGTAGTGGTAAGACCGTCGTTATGGCTATGCTTATTGCTTGGCATGTGCTGAACAAGCAGGCGAACGCCCAGGATGCTCGTTTTTCTGACGCATTCCTCATTGTCACGCCGGGAATTACCATCCGTGACCGGTTGCGTGTCCTGCTGCCAAATGACCCTCAAAACTACTATCATCAGAGGGACATCTTGCCCGCTGAATGGATGGAAGATTTGGGGAAAGCGAAAATCATCATCACTAACTTCCACGCGTTTAAGCCTCGTGAGCTGGTAAGCGCTGGGAAGTTAACCAAGGATATACTGGCCAAAGGGCAGAATAGCTTGCTCACAGAAACACCTGACCAGATGGTGCGCCGGGTCTGTCGTGAACTGGGGAACAAGAAAAACATCATTGTCATCAACGATGAAGCCCACCATTGTTACCGACGGTGCGTCGGTGGTGAGGAAATCAAACTGGTTGGAGACGAGCGAAAAGAGGCTAAGAAACGAGAAGAGGAAGCCCGGGTCTGGATATCGGGACTAGAAGCGGTAAAAAAGAAGATTGGCATAAAAGCGATATATGACCTCTCAGCTACGCCTTTCTTCCTGCGTGGCTCAGGGTACCCGGAAGCCACATTGTTCCCCTGGGTGGTCTCGGATTTATCACTCATTGATGCTATCGAGTGTGGAATTGTTAAAGTCCCGCGTGTGCCGATTGCTGATGACTCAATGCGAGGGGAATTGCCAACCTACCGCAATATCTGGATTCATATCAGGGACCACTTACCTAGGAAGGGTCGTGGTACCAGAGACGAAAGTGGTGGAGAGCCAAAACTCCCCAAAGAACTGGAGGGTGCTCTCTATAGTCTCTATGGGAACTACGAGAAGTATTACCGCCAGTGGGAAAAGAACACCGAAGCTAGGGCAAGGGGACTAACCCCTCCGGTGTTCATTGTTGTCTGTAATAACACCAATGTTTCCAAGCTGGTCTATGACTGGATTTCGGGCTGGGAGAAGAAAGTACCTGACGATTCAGCCGCCATAGTGCCTGGCAACCTGCCCGTTTTCCGCAATTCCGATGATAGTGGCAATTGGCTATCTATACCCAATACTATTCTGATTGATAGCGAGCAACTTGAATCGGGCGAAGCCATGAGCAAGGAATTCAAGAAGATGGCTGCCCTGGCAATTGAAGAGTTCAAAAGGGAATACTCCATCCGCTTTCCGGGGCGTGATGCTAGCAAGCTGACTGATGAAGACCTCTTACGTGAGGTGATGAACACAGTAGGCAAACCAGGAAAATTGGGTGAGAACGTCAAGTGTGTGGTATCTGTTTCTATGTTAACAGAGGGATGGGACGCCAATACGGTTACTCATATCATGGGAGTGCGCGCTTTTGGCACCCAGCTACTATGTGAGCAGGTGGTGGGACGTGGGCTACGCCGTGTGGGCTATGTCCCCAATCAAAATGGTTTCTTTGACCCTCAGTATGCCGAAGTTTACGGTGTGCCATTCTCTTTCATACCTTGTTCTGGCTCAGCTACTGACCCAAAACCAGGACCAGTGCCTACCAGAGTTCGTGCTCTGGAGGAGCGCATTGCCTGTGAGATTACATTTCCACGCATCATCGGTTACCGCTATGATTTACCCAGGGAAAGGCTGACGGCGAATTTCACTCAGGATTCTAAGATGTCTCTCTCCACGGCGGACGTCCCAACGAAGACGGAGAACGCACCCATTGTGGGTGAAACCAGCACACACACGTTATATTCTCTCAAACTCCATCGCCAACAGGAAGTTGCCTTCCGTCTTGCCAAATTGACCCTCGATAAGTATTTCCGTGACGACGACGGCAATGCTAAACCCTGGTTATTCCCACAGATGGTCGGCATCGCTAGGCAGTGGCTCCGGGAGTGTGTAACCTTGAAGGATAACACTTTTCCTCAGCTACTATTGCTCATAGAATTTGCTCACGATGCCGCCGACCGTATTTACAACGCCATCGTCGCCTCCGAGGAGGGACCTAAATACTTGAAGTCGATCCTTCGCCCATATGACTACATCGGCTCCACCAGGTATGTAGACTTTGATACCACCAGACCGGTATACCCAACCAACCCAAATAAATGCCATATCTCTCACGTTGTAGCGGATACCGAGTCGTGGGAACAAAAGATGGCGCAGGCTCTCGAGGAGATGGACGAGGTTGTTTGCTATGTCAAGAACCACAACCTTGGCTTTACTATACCCTATACCTTTGAGGGTGAGGACAGAAATTACATGCCGGACTTCATAGTTTGCGTGAATGATGGCAAGGAAGACTTGTCAAAACTGATAATTGAAGTGACCGGTGAGAAGAAGAAGGATAAAGCCGCCAAGGTATCCACGGCTCGAAACCTCTGGGTGCCGGCAGTAAATAATCACGGTGGCTTTGGGAGATGGGCTTTCCTGGAAATAGCCGACCCCTGGGATGCTAAGAATACCATTCGCTCTTTGCTAAAAGGAGGTATGTAATGCCACAAGATCGTGAGAGTGGAAATGGGGCCAGAATGTGGGGCCTTCGTATGGCCCAAATAGTGGCTAATCATTTAGGTGCAACTCTAATGCATCCCGGTCGTAGCAATGAGGCTATGTGGAATAACCGACGGATTCTAATCAAGTCAGCTCACTATGGTGATCCACAAATCGGCGCTACCATAGCTACTTTGAACAGGATATCTGCAGTTATCGCAGCCCTTCAAGACAAAGATAGAGATTATTCTCTTTACGAAGTTCCTTCTAACTGGTTTCTACAACATATGTCACCGTCTCGTAGTCCGAAGGCATCTCATGTAATGATGGTCAGATGCGTAAGGGTACGTGAAAGTGGCAACGTCTTAAAACGGATAAGGGGAGTGTAATGGATAGAAAAACTATTCGTAGAATTCGTGAAATGGTACATACCCATAAGATTCCGGCTGAATTTACGCCCACCCAAGTCAATGTTGCTCTTGGAATCAATTGGGGTGGGACTTTCCTCCCCAAACACCGTGTAGGTAATCCTAGTAATAACTCCGAATTGTTCATCCGTATTCGTAAAGGGCTGTACAAGCTGAATACCATCACCCAAGGAGAAACCTATGGCTAAAGGCAAGTCAATTAAATCTGTAGACATAGAGGCACTCCGGCACAAGGACCGGCGTGCGAATATCCCTACCGAGGAGTTGCGTGACTTTGTGGCTGAGGACGAAGCGAAGCCCAAGGTCATCCTCTATCCCCGTGACCCTTCCCTTGACCCCCAGCTTGTCTGGAAAGGTAAAGATGAACAGGATGCTAAAGACCTGGAGGTACCTGCCGTGCCCGTCTATATCCAGGAAAAGATTCACCCCAAGCACATCATAGAAGACCTCCGTGCCCAAGCTAAAGAAGGCAAGCCTGCTCAGTTAGACTTCTTCGCCGATTTTAATGGTCTCCAGTTTGAGGAATTGGTGGAGTTCTACCAGCACGATCAGAACTGGACAAACCGCATGATACTGGGCGATTCCCTGCTGGTGATGACTTCCTTGGCCGAGAAGGAAGGCCTTAAGGGCAAAGTGCAGATGATTTATATCGACCCCCCCTACGGCATCAAATTTGGCTCCAACTGGCAGGTGAGTACCCGCAAACGGGATGTAAAGGATGGCAGTGCTGGTGATGCCACCCGCCAGCCTGAGCAGATAAAGGCATTCCGGGATACCTGGAAGCTGGGGATTCATTCCTACCTTGCCTATTTGCGTGACCGGCTGGTAGTGGCCAGGGATTTGTTGACTGAAACAGGCAGCGTGTTCGTACAGATTGGTGATGAAAATGTACACCTGGTGCGGTCCCTAATGGATGAGGTGTTTGGAAGTGAGAATTTCTGTGCTTTGATCGCGTTTCAGAAGACTGGTGGGTTCTCTCCCAGACTACTATCATCGGTCTACGATTATCTCCTCTGGTATGGAAAGAATCAAGAACAAATTAAATACCGGAAGCTATTTAGAGAACGTCCGCAATCTATGATTGATGCAGGTTATGACTGGATAGAGTTAGATAAAGGCGAAAGACGACGACTTACAATAAAGGAGATTGACGCAGAAACACCGCTACCAAAAGGGTTGCGTTTTCAATCAAGCATCTTAGTTTCTGCCGGGGCTTCCGAACTAGGGTCGCTTCCTTTCGCGTTTCAAGGCAAGACGTATCAGCCTGCCGTGGGCACGCACTGGAAGACCAAAGTTGAAGGTTTGGAACGCTTGGGATATGCGAATCGTCTAATTGGCGTAGGTAATACACTCGCTTACATCCGTTATGAGAATGACTTCCCTGTAACAGAGTTCACTAATGTATGGGATGATACTGTCAGAAGTACATTTGCTGCTGAGAAATGGTATGTAGTTCAGACCTCTAACAAGGTAGTTGAGCGTTGCCTTCTTATGACCACCGACCCCGGTGACTTGGTGCTTGACCCCACCTGCGGCAGCGGCACCACCGCCTATGTGGCAGAGCAGTGGGGACGGCGCTGGATAACTATTGATACCAGCCGAGTAGCCTTGGCGCTGGCACGCACCCGTATTATGGCGGCGAAGTTCCCTTACTACCTGCTTGCCGATTCCCTGGAAGGGATCAAGAAGGAAGTAGAGCTTACTGGCCGGACGCCGCCGGACTATAAGACCAGCGGCGATATTAGGAAGGGCTTTGTCTACAAGCGGGTGCCGCACATCACCCTCAAGTCCATCGCCAATAACCCAGACATCAAGAAAGGCATGAGCAAAAAGGAGATTGACGCTGCCATCACCCGCTACGCCGAGACGGAGACGCTATATGACCAACCCTACGAGGATAACAAGCGCATTCGCGTCACCGGCCCGTTCACCGTGGAGAGTCTTTCTCCGCACCGTGTCGTCGCCGTAGATGAAGAACGTCCCTCTGCCGAGATGGAAGCGCAGAAAGAAGCAGGTATCGGCCAGTTTGAAACCGTAATCCTGGATAGCCTCAAGAAGGCTGGGGTGCAGAACACAGTCAAGAACGAGCGCCTGAAATTTGACCGCCTTGAGCATTATCCCGGAGAGTGGCTCCATGCTGAAGGAGAATACACTGAGAAAGATGGCAAGACGCGCCGGGTGGCTGTCTGCATCGGCCCGGAACATGGCACAGTGGGGCCAGAACTGGTGAAAGAAGCAGCAAAGGAAGCGGTGAGAGGCGTCGGTTTTGATTTGCTTGTAATCTGCGGCTTTGCCTTCGACCCCCATGTCGCGGAGGAGGCTAAACGCTACGGCAAACTCAACATTCTTATTACCCGCATGAATCCCGACTTAGCAATGGGAGATGAGCTCCTGAAGACGACTGGCGCCGGCAACCTATTTATGGTCTTTGGCGAGCCGGATGTGGATATTAAGAAGCAGAAAGATGACAAAATAGTGATGAGAATCAGAGGCGTGGATGTTTACGACCCGACCACAGGGCAGATAAGGAACAGTTCCACTGACGATATTGCCTGCTGGTTCATTGACACCGACTACAACGAGGAAAGTTTCTTTGTCCGTCATGCTTATTTCACTGGCGCCGAAGAACCCTATGAGAAGCTGAAGAGAGCGTTAAGAACAGAAATTGACGAGATAGCATGGTCATCACTCTATTCCACAGTCAGCCGCCCTTTTGATCCACCCAGCACCGGCAAGATCGCCATCAAAGTCATCAACCACTATGGTGATGAAGTACTGAAAGTGTATGAAGTCGGGTGAGCGAATTCCAAGAGGGGTGGATATGTCTGGACCGACACAATTGCACATTTCTGACGATTGTGTAGTAGTGCCTGTTAGATGGGATGATATAGCATGAACGTGTTACAATTCCATTACAGAATGATTCTGAAATAAGCAAGTCATTTGGTAGTTGAATGCCAGCCATTGCTCAGTTTTCGCAGACAGAACTAGAAAGTATCTGTGGTGTACTTGCTGATACAAATACTGGTCTCACGGGTAGCGAGATAGGTAGCATCTTGTCACGACTGGGTATTCCTGACCCAATGCCTACTATGACCAAGCGGCATCGTCTTTTTCAAGCCCTCGCTGAGCACCAAGAACAAACGCATTCGGGCAATATCGTTGGTGCATTTATTCAAGAAGCGATGAACCCTGTGCGGTACACAAGCAACCGTATGCTCTTTGACTCGCGCCGAGATACCCTGAACACAATCCTAGCCTTTTGTGGCTACTCTTTGGGTGAAGATGGTAAGCTGCGCTTGCGTACTCAACCAGCGCATACACTCACCGAGGCCGAAGAGGCTGCTGGACGTCTTCGCTCGGAGTTAGCCCGCCGGGGAGTACATCGCGATGTACTAAACTACTGCCGGCCAGAATTACTCCAGGAAAACTACTTCCATACGGTCTTCGAGGCGACAAAGAGTGTGGCGGACAAGATAAGGAAGAAGGCCGAAGTAGATGGAGACGGCTCTGAACTCGTTGACCGTGCTTTCGGCATTGGAAAGAAAGGGATACCGCTTTTGGCATTCAACAGTCTTCAGACTGAGACCGAACGCAGCGAGCATAACGGCCTGATACAGTTGATGAAAGGGATGTTCGGGATCTTTCGTAACGTCACAGCGCACGCTCCCAAGGCAAAGTGGCCCATTTCGGAACGAGATGCGCTGGATTTGCTCACTATTGCGTCATATCTTCATCGGCGCCTCGACACCTGTTTTAGAACTCTCCGACCAGTATAAAAATGGGTATTCTGATACCCATCTACGATTTAGGCTGACTTCTACCGAACAACTCTCGGTTTTGTTGAGCTTGGCCTACTCTTCGCATAATGAAATAGCTCAAGCTATGCAGAATAGTATCCCGTTTGACTTAGTCCTCAATGACTCACGTGAATATCTGCCTCGCCGCAGGAATAAACACATTCACTCTTGGCTATCCATAGTGGAGCAGTCTATAATAGACTCGTTGGATGAGGGAGGTCACGATGGATGTAATTTTCGTGGATGATGCTGCGCAGAAAGCCCCCAGCCGTCCTGGTATGCATTCCGTCCTAGGTGTTGGTGGTATACATGTTCCTGAGGAATCACTGCAAAAATTAGAGAGTCAGATAGAAGCTGTATGTGCAGAATTCGGATTTCCCCCTAATGATATTTTCAAATGGTCACCGGGCCGAGAACTCTGGATGCATCATAATCTTATAGATGCGCAAAGACAACAGTTCTTTATTCGTATTCTCGGCCTAGCTCAAGACGAGGGTGCAACGGCAATCGTCATTATCGAAGATACTCAATATAAGACAGCCACTGACGTTCAAAGCCATGAGGTGGATCTAATTCAACTGTTCCTTGAACGTGCTCATCACCAACTTGCTGCTAGGCAAAGCAATGGGATGGTCATAGTTTCACAGCCAAGCGGTGATCGTAAGAGCGAGAATAAATTCTTGGCGGACTGCCTCGAAACCTTGAGAGCCGGAACTGAGTATGTAAAGCCAGAAAGAATCGTTCTGAATGTTTTGACCTCCCCACCCAAGTTTATACGACTTCTGCAGCTTGCTGATGTTGTAACATCGTGCACCGTTGCCTTTGTAGGTGGTGAAAGCTCATTTTCTCCACCGGTTTTCAATAGCATCAAGTCAATGCTCGCAAGGGAACTAGGAAGAATTGGTGGGGTGGGACTCAAAATACATCCTGATGGGAAGTACCGCAATCTTTATCATTGGCTGCTTGGCGATTCTCACTTTGTGAGATTTATGGAGGGCTTACCCATGCCACTCTCGAGCTACCCATATAGTTCCAATCCAAATACACCGTAGCCAGTAGAAACTCTGTACCACGCCATGGGAGAGGCAACGGACTTCACCTTGTACTAAGCGCATTGCACAAAGTTCGATAACAGGCAAATTGGTGACCCTTGCACAAAAACTCATATTGTTGCTCCAGATTTTGTAGACTGGTAATTAACTGTGTGATACAATCTGAATTGAAACATGGGTCGTGCGTCATAATAATTAAATAAGGAGGGCAAAAAGGTGCCTAGAAAAGTGAGGAGTGATAAAAAGGTCGGAAAAATGGAAAAAGACCTTGGTCTACCAGCGGGAACCGTCAGGAACCCAAGTGGAAGAGATACAAGATCTGATAAAAAAATCGGAACGATTAGAAAAGAACGAGGTAAAAGATAGATATAACACACAGCGTTATATAAAAGCTCGTTTTGTTGCCTGATTGAACGAAAGCCTGTTAAGTGTGATGTGTAAAATAAAAGGGCTGGGATATCCCGATACCGGGAATATCCAGCCCTTCTGAGTTCTGTTAGGCTATGCTGGAGTAGGCCTAACTCTTGCCAATTCTGAACATCTTGGTTCTGCACACAGGGCACACGCCCTGAGTTGCCGGCCTGCCATTTTTCATGGTTATCCTTCTAGTGTCCTTCATTTCCCTTTTGGCACGGCACTTCATACAGTATGCTTGCATTTGACCCTCCTCTTTTTGGAATAGATAGTAGGCTATTTACCAATACAGTGTCAATAGCCATAAAGTGCCAAAACCCACCACCTGAGCCTTGAAGTTGGTATGATAATGGCGAACAAAATCAGAGATACTTCAAAAGCTCGTTTCTGTAATTTAGTCACTTTTTCTCTCCTCTCTCTTTACTCCTTTCATGTGCTCATATACTCCACCCATTATGACTCCCATTCTGAACGCATCTACCTTGCTGGTATTCTCATCACCCGCAATCAACCGTCTAGCAAACGCACCCAGCGCACTAAGGATATCGGGATCTACATTATTTAGCCATTCCGTTTGTGTCTTGGTATTAAACAGTACCTCTTTTACGAGAAGCTTTATTTTCCCTATTGATTCATGATTCATTACTTCCTTTCTGGAGGCCCGCGCGCCAGGGAAAGTCATGGGAAGTCGGAGGAAAACCCATCACAGCCTGGCGCGCAGGGCCATGGTATTATGATTTGTGGTTATTGTCTAGTTCCGCCTGGCATGACACAGCGGGCATACGGTGGAATGTTCGCTCTCGTCTACGAAACTCGCAGTGACATTGAGAGCACGCTGCCGCCTCTCAGGGTGTTCAATGATGTGGCTTGATGCATAGGTGAGGAGATTCATCATTTCATAAGAGTTACGAGGCGACTGTTGAATCGCCAGAGCCCTGACTGCCTCGGCGTCTTTCCCGGTTATACCGGCCCGGCGCAGGAGCTCTTCCAGGACGCCAGCTCGCTGGTCGGGTGGGATCCGTTCCTCGATCATTGCACGGTAGCGTTCCACGATGCCACCTATTGACTGATATGCAGCACGGACAGATTGTCTGAACCACTGCCAGACATTATCGCCCTCTCCGCCGCCACCAGTAAACTCGGACAGCACTGTTCTGCTGGTGGCTCCATTGGTGCATGCCAGCCTTAATACAAAGCTCTGCACCATTGGCCTTATAGTATTGATAGGGCTAAACTTGACCATGGCGCCGGCCCACACCAGATCCCCGCGGCGCACAGCCTCTTGTGTAATGCCGACTATCTCCAGGGCAGTGGAGCAATTACCAAAAACATCAACCCTGTGATAGTCACAGTTAGGCAGGCCCTGCTCGACAGCGGATAGCACCCTATCCACAGGGAGATTTGCTATGCCGCGGAAATCAGAGAAGGTCCGCACCTCGCCATTCTCAAGCAGGACGTTATATCGCTCTTTCCTGGCCAGGAGCTCAGTAGTCACTCTTCCAAACAGGTCAGGCCTTAGCTCCTGGCACACCTTGTGGGGTAAACCCACAAAATTGGTCAGTGCCTTAACGCCGTCCTCACCCACTGGAATCAGGTGGCCACCATTGCCGGGTCTTATGGTTACCTGCCCGGGTTCTACCAGCACTCGTGTCTTGGGACTATGCTCTATCTGTCGTGCTGTGGTATGGCAGATAGGCTCTAGTTTCTCTAATACTGCTGTTCTGTTCAAAGTTCCTCCTTCTTTATTTATTTTTCAGCGTGTATTTTGGCTATTCCTATTTCTTCATAGTTCACCCCCCTTACTAAAGCTATTCCAGCCAGGTCGAATACTTGTGACAAAGGTGGAGAAGATTGACAAGCTGCTGGCTGCTTATGGACCCAGGCTTCCATTCCGTATCTGTATTTCCTTGAATACCCTGGATAACTGGTCCGTCCACCATTTCGGCAGGTTATTGTTGCATTGCAAGAAGCCAAAGTCCTGCATATTCAATATCAGGCATGCTCTCTTTTGGGACACATCACCTTTTATGGCTCTGAAGAAGTCATACGCCTTGGCAGTGAAGTCGGCCATTTCGTCTCTTTCCCAGAGCTGGTGGGCATAGGTAGGGCGCTTCCAGATGATACGATGGACAGAAGTGCAAACATTGAGGTCCAGTTTCCGTGAGTAGTGGCTTATGAATATTATGAGCTGTTCTCTTTGTCCCGCAATGGCCAGCATATCATCGAGCTCTACAGCATCACCGCTCTGGCTTCTCCGGGCATGTGCCGACCGTGCTGCCTCATCGTAAATCACTACGGCACGGTCCTTCCACTCATTTCTCTTGGTGGTTATTTTCATCCACTTGGGAAGAATATGCTGTGTGGATTTTCTCAGCTTTTCATCAATGTGAGGCAGATGAAGTATAGCTGGAAGGTCACGCCGACTGTGCATAATCTCAGCAATTTCATGAGCCAGCCCCGTCTTGCCTGTCCTGATGTCCCCCATTATCATCACCACCCCGGGATAGGGAATTGCGGAGTAGAGGCTAACTTTCTCAGGCTCCGAAAGAATAGCCCGGGCATACTCCTCAGTTTTCTTTTCGCGTAGCTTTTTGAGTCTTTCTGCTTGAGTCGGTGTCAATTTTTACCCCCTTTCTTTATTTCTCTTGAAGTTTCCAAAGAGCTGGTTTTGAATGGGCTTCTGCCAGGGCATCTTTGGGAACGGCATTACGAATTGACTCTATCCTATTCTTCAGCAGTCCCGAATAGGGCTTGCCATCCCACGAATGTGTGCCGCCTATCGTTCTCTCAATCTCAGCTATGACATTATTAAACTGATACTTTACATAGTCTGGGAGATTACGTATTTCCCTGGCTGCTTCGGCGGCTTCCTTGGCCCGCTTCAGAGGCTTGATAATTTTGTCTATATGGCCATCAAGCACATCCGTGGCGTCCATCACTTCAACTGGACTCCATTTTATTCTCACGATTTTCACCCCCTTTCTTTGTTTTTGCCAGTTCAACATAGGCAGAGAAGGGATTGTGTTTGCCAAAATTCCCTACCTTGTTCAGATGCGTCCAGATTGCTGCCCAATACCCGAAGTTCATAAACTTATACCGGGCTAGATTGGCATGGGCTTTTTTCTCGGCTTCATTAAGGGCTTTCTCCAGTTCTTCCCTGGGCACCGTGGTAGCATCTGGCAATAATTTGCATTGCTTCATAGGTCACCCCCTTTCTTGAAGTGCAGCAATTTTCTTATCTATATTCTCTGAAAGAGTTTGCTTCTGGCTCTGTAGATACTCAATCTCAGCATCTACAGCTTTGCAGGTGCGCTTCTCAGGATAAGTGCAATCCATTACCCTGCAACATCTGCTGCCCCCGGTAAATCTTTTGGCCAGCCAGCAATTTGTGCCGAGTTCTTTAGAATTAACTATTGCTGTTTTTATCATGCTTTCCTTGCTCCTAGTAGACGAGTATTTCCCCGTCATACTCACCACTGCGACCAGTAACAGTCTTGGCTATGCGAATAGCCTCAACTCTCTTATCCTGTAAGGACTGCCCAGGCTTACCATCGCAGTGGATCTCCAGCCATCCCCAGGCTGTGCCTCGACCATGGCCTACCCTGACATTAGGAAACCCGGCTTTAATCAGGGCATCCTTAACGGCCTTTGTTTCCTCTTGATGTGTTTTATGATTTCTCCAAGTCATTTCACCCCCTTACTAAAGCTATTCCGGCCAGCTTGAATACTTGTGACATGGCTCTTTTGAGCTTAACTGCCCGGGGGAGAGCCGGCATTCATCCGGCGCTCGCCCTGGATAGTTAAACTACCATTGCACGAACATTGGCATCATGACGTGAATGGTCCCATTTTGTCTGACGACTCCTGGAGATTGGGCATTGGTGGTCCGCAGTGTAATAGAGCCAGTGGTATTGGCCAGCAGGTTTTTAAGGTAGGCCATATTAAAGGCGATCTTGGTCTTACCTTTCGCTGGCACCTTGACTTCCGTTTCACCCTTTTCCGGGTCATTGGTGGAGACAACTAGCTTGCCTCTGACGCTCTGAAGTCGCACCGCCTGGTTGTCGGGTAGGGTGATGGAAGCGGTGTTCAGGGCATCCCTCAGTGCCTTGCCATCGACGTGGAGTGGCGAGCCATTCTTCGGGATAACCTGCTCGTAATTGGGGAACTTACCCTCAATTACCATGGCAGTGAGCACCAGGCCATCACCAACGAAACTGATAGTCCCGCGGTGGTTAGGCCGAGGCTCCTTAGCCCTGTGGACCGACACCTTGCCGGGCATGAGCTTCTGGACGAGCTGCACCGCCTTGGCAGGCACAATCGTCTCTTCTACATGCCCCTTGGCCTTGACCCTTGTTTCAGCCAGCCGAAAGCCATCAGCGGCAGCCAGCACCAGGTTCCCGCCATTGGGATGGAAGAGCACTCCATTGAGAACTGGCCTGGCGCTATCCGTGGCCATAGCATACGTGATTTGCTTTAGGCCATTAGCGAGTCCAGTTACCACAACCGGTTTGCCCCTCACACCCTCGATATCGGGAAACTCTTTTGCCTCTTGCCCCTCAATGGTAGTGACGGCTCCAGCCTCTACTCTCAGGGATTTGTCATTCACCAGGGATAAAGTGACTGTCTCCGATTTCACTGCCTTGAGGAAGGCTTCTAGCGTCTTTGGTAAAACTGCGATGGCTCCCTGCCGGCTGACGCTGGCCTTGCAGCTCGCTGTCAGTGCCACTTCCAAGTCTGTGCCGGTGAGGGTTAATTGCCCACCGCCAGCACGAATAAGGATGGCACGGACTATTGGCAGCCTGTGATTGGCTGCAACTGCGGACTTGACCTTGCCCAAGGTCTCCAGGAGTGCCCCACGCTTTGTCGTCGCTCGCATAGAGCACCCCCTATTAAATTATTTGAGGCTTAACGCCCCACGTCTAGGGGCAAAGTTACCCTTGCCCTCAGGTTGTTGAGCGTTTAGCTACACTATTAAGAAGCCCATATTGGGATATCGGCTGATGCCTTTCTGAGCCTATCGTAGTAGTCATACCCTATCTGGCAGACTCCTGTGCTATTAGGTAACCGCTTTGCCCCTGTCCAGCCACAGTACCAATCATGAGCTTGCTGGAGTGCATCTGTCTTGCTCTGAGCCATACAGTCAAAGCAATCAGTTCCCCCTATCCATACCTGATACTTTCCCATGTTTCACCCCCGTTATTCGTCAAAGTAAGAGTCGGTAAAGCAATCTATTGTGTCCCAGGAAATTCCCAGCTCACAATCCTGCTTGCGCTCTATAAGGTCGAGAATACCGTCAGCCTGCTCCGTGGTAATTACCCTGCCTCTCTCCTTACCACGCCCGATAATATCCTCTCTGCACCATATAGCTACTGCAACATAATCGTCTGGCTGATATGTCTCATTCAGCCGCTTCACAAGGTCTGCTACTACTGGCATAGTTCACCCCCTTATTTTATTTCGCCTTTCTCGGCTAGTGCATCAACTGACCGCTCAAGAGCATTCGGTATCTCGGTATAGAGGGCATTGAGCCAAACCTTCTGTGCATTCTCGGCCGCGACCTCAATTCCCTCTTCTTCAAGGGCATCGAGGATAGCGTCGGCTATCGCATCCCTGTCTATCCAATCAACTACCTGCTGCTGAGCTTCTTCTCTGCTTGCCATAATTCACCCCCTTTCAAATACTACGGCATACTCGCCAGTTCTATTAACAAAATGCCACCCCGCAGACCACCACCGAGTTTCAGACCAGTCATTCTCACTATGAATGCCTGTGAACACCCAGCCATGCTTCTCTTTGGCTAATTTAAGCACGGCCTGTTGCTTGGCAATCTCATCGTGTGGCTCGTCATTCTCAAGGAAATAGACAATCTGGTACTTCTTGCCATATTTCCGCTTCAGTTCTGCTTTCGTCAAGAACAATTCTGACTGTAGATTCTTGGGACTCAGGACGTCAACCGCCCTTAATTCGGCTATTTCAGCCATGTTTCACCCCCTTGTTTTTGATTTACGCTTGCGGCCTTGAATGTAAGGCCGAGTTTTAGCACCCCCTCGGATATAGTATTTGACCATATTCACCCCCTGTTGAGGCTTAGCGCCCCGCTGCGAGCCACCAAGCTACCCTGATTGCTCGAATGCGGAGAGCTGAACACAAACTCTGAAATTAGCTCTTGCGGGTCTTGTGGCCATTGCCATTTGGAAACAGCTTGATAAACTCACGCACCTTTGCCACAGGCACTAATGTGCCGCTCGTATAGCCTGTATATTTGGGCGTGTTTATGAGCTTGCTGATGCTGTATCCCACAAGCTGGCCACCCTTCTCCACATCGCTGACTGTGAGGCTGGTACTATCTGACAGCTTGATAGTCCCCCGCAGCGTGAATTTGGCCTCATTCTTTGGCTTTGTAGCTGATTTAGATAGCTTCATTTGAAGCACCCCCTATGTATTTATTTCGCAAAACTCAAGCATAAACGCTTGAGCTTCTTGACTTGTTCACGAGTGAAGCCCTCGCAATACTCATTGAGGTTGATTAGCAGCTTTTGCGGTAATGTATCGGGATTGTGGCTGGTGTAGTGTGGGATGAATGTACCGTTCTTGCCATTACGAAACTCAAACGTAACCCCTTGATAGGTTACATACCGAAACGTCTTCGGCTTTTGCTTGCGCCGTTTGTCGGCCTCGATTTGCGCCGCACAGTGTTTGCAATAGCTTTGCCCATTGCTAGGCCGCACACCGCAAATGAGGCACTTGCGAACCTTTACTCCATTCGCCATGCTTCACCCCCTTATTTGATTAGTTGAGGATTTTACCCTCACCGCTCGCCGCCAACTCGCATTGACGGCGAGAACGTGAAGTTAAAATAAGACACAGCTCCCCCTACCACCAAAGACGGGGGAACTGATCCTGGCGTAATTCTCCTTGTACCGGTCCCACACAACCAACCCCTCACGGCAGCTCCATCTGGGACTTTTGCAGACGGAACTCTCCCATGGTCGGTAAGAGCCTTCAGGACTTGCTACTGTCCTTGCCAGCGACTAAACAATACATCCCGCTTACCCCAGCGTTGCCCCTACCTAGGGACGTGGGAAGAACGTAATGCCAGCTGATGCCGGCTGCGCTCTGTACTCTTGGGACTGGGGGGAGACACCCCACAGCCGTGCCATGAGCTACAGCTACCGTGCCAACAGTCCACCCTTGACGAAGGCGCACTATGGCAATTGCACCCCGACCCTCTAACGGTGAGTAAGCCGACGACTGAATTTGCCGTCGCACGCTAGACTGATTTAGGCCAGTCAGTCCCCGTAGCTTGCCTACCTTGATGCTGTCGCTGGTAGATTGCCTATCACCACGGCTAGGGCTAGGGCTAGGCCTTATCCCAGGGGCTATGTTTGGAATGAACTATGCCTAGCGTTCGGACCATAGCTTCCCCGGTGTCCTTCATGTTAGGCTGTCGTGTCAAGTGTCCACGTCCCCCACCTCAGTATGAGGTCAGCCCCAAATAACCCAAGTGTAGGCATGGATTGGAATTACTAGGCCACCCATAAAGTATTGGCCATATATTGCGAGGATAGCAAAAGAGGATGGCTAAACTAGCCATCCTCTCTCGCCACCGCTCACAGTGTAGCAATTCCGATATATAGCAATACTTGTTACAATTAGCTTCGACTTAGCTTTGCTGATTTTAGTTTATCAGTAGCTTGTGGCCTTTGGTATGTATCCAGCGATTGAGCCTTTGTCGTTCTGTATTGTTAAGGCTACCGCTTGACTTTGGCTGTCCCGCTTTGCGATTGCGAGGTGCTCCAAGTGGCTTTCCTTGTAACCGCTTCAAGACTAGCTTTTGTATATCCTTTGGGATGCGTTGCCATAGCGCTTGACTGTCCAGCTTGTCAATTTGCTTTCGCTCAAACTCAACCTCACCGACTAGCAGCTCTGCTAGCTCTGTCTCCTCGCCCTCGCTGTCTGTGATAGTTTCCGACAAGTAACCCTGGTAAAATTGGCTGTGTAGCTTATAGCTAGCCCACCAATTCTGCCAGTCTCGTCGAGCTATGGTATAAGCAAAGGCTGGGTTTTCTGTGCCACTAGCCAGAACCGCTGTCAATAGCTCTTGGAATAGGTCTTGGCGCTCTTCTTGTGGTACTTTACGGCTGAAGATATACGCAGCTTCAACCGCCAGTTTACCATTAGCGTTTAGCTCGCCAAACGCTTTAGCTGTGTGCTTTACTAGCTCGATATACTCATCATCACCAGCTATAATTGGCGCTCCAATTGCAGCTTTGGCGATACTCTGATATGTAGCTTGGTTTACTATTTGATTCATATTTAGCCCTCCGACTTTAATATTTAGCTACATATCGGAATTGCTATCAAATATTCAATTGTTAAAGTTCAATCATTCAATATCCATTGTCCAACAAAAGGACATTTTGTTCATTAACAGAATGAACCTATATTTTCATGAGTTTCTTTGAACTCGTGTTTTTCAACTAAGAGGCTGGATGGTCTTCGTAAATTGGCAGCTAATAGGTCACAGCTAGCCTAGCTGCCGCCGTAGAGGGCGGAGAGTGGGTTTGACCAGGCAGCATCGCCAGCTAGACGTCCTGCCAGCGTTAAGCGGAAATATCTTCGTGGCGGCCCTGCAGGGTAGTTATCCTGAAAAGCTGAGGACTCTTCTTTACCTGTGGCTTCTACCCAGCCTAGCCTCTGAAGATTTGAAAAGTAGACAACAAATGAGTGATAGCGACAACTGTTGACCTTGTAGGGAGTATGGGACAGGTATCTTTGCGTGAGCTTCTCTATCCTGTCAGGGGAGATAAGGCGCTTTTCACGTTTCGCCTGCCGTTCTTCCTGTTTGGTAGCTCTATCTACTGCAATCGCTTTAAGAAGAGCTCTCTTATAGTGATAGAAGATGTCTGCCTGAGGAGCGCCAATCTCTGGATCTATCTCAGGCGAGCCCTCTGGCCCATTCCCGAGTAGAAATTCCCTGATAAACCAGCCACAGCCAAAAGGTCTGAGGAAGCCACCTCTAGCTGGTCTCAAAGGCAACGAATCTAATGACTTTCCTCTTCCCATAGCTTTCCATACCAATCTCGGTGCTCAGCTCCCCCTACTTTCCGATATCTGGCAGTGGTGTTGAAGCTCGTATGCCCCAGATGCTCTTGAAGAAGCCTGAGTCCATCTCCTGAATCATTGGTCTTTACGGCGTGCACAGCAAAGGCATCCCTTAACCTGTGAGGGCTTATACCTCTCATCCTCCCTGTTTCTGGATTGAAGAGGCGGGGCAGCCCTGCCCTTTCGGCACAATCCCTCACCACCTGCCAGCCTCGGTGTCGGTTAATGCCAAAGATAAAGCGCTGGCCGTTTCTTAACACCAGCCCACCTCGCTTGATGTAATCCCTCAACATTTGCAGAGTACTCGGGTCAATGGGCAGGACTCTCATCCGCTGCTGGGGGTGGTCTTCAGAGAGAGTGCTGCCTACCCCATCACCACAAGCAGGACAAAACCTATGCCTTTGCCCCAGTCTCGCCCCACAATTCCGGCAAGATAACCTGATATGACTCTTGAGGTGAAGGATTGTTATTGTGTGGTGTTCAAAATCTATGTCTTCTACCTTGATGGCCAGCGCTTCCGAAATTCGACATCCAATGTGAAAAAGGAGTCTGATAAGCAGCCGATCCCTGAGGCATGTAGCTGCTTCCTCCAACAGCCTGACTTCTTCTGGCTCAAGATAGGTCTTCACAAATCAACATCCTATAAGGAAAGCCATGGCTTTCCTTATGATTTGCCCTCTACTTTGAGTATCCATGAGTGTTTCTTCACATCACTTAAGTCGCCCAGTGGCAAAATAGTGTTAAAAACCCACTAGAAGTCATTTTGGGTGTCGTCCATAGACCTGCGAGATTTAATAATCCGTCGCACAGTGCTCCAGTCCGCATAAACACCTTGTTTGCCCAGCTCACGAGCAACTGCCCGGTAGCCCAAACCTTCATGGTAGAGGCGAAGCAAGCGTGGTATCACACTTTCCGGTATGGCTCTGGGGCGCCCTGGTTTTCTTTCTGTCATATCAGCGTTTATGTCTCCTTTCCTTCATGCCGGCTTTTAGCAATATGGCAATGGCACGAGAAAGTCTTTCTTTAGCATCAGGTGTAGGAACATAATGAAACTTCACTACGTGAGGATTTCGCCTATCTTGCTTCCGGCTGCTCAAATGAAAAACCTCCAGACGTTACCATCTGGAGGCTATGGTTTCATGTCACGCTACGATCTTGTCAAAGGCGTGACATTAAACTTTTATGATTTTTGCTCGCCAACCATTTGGAGGCTTAGGCATTTGCCACCCACGACGTCGAAACCAACCATAAACCTGCCTATATATCTTGTTCGCCACTTCATAGCGTATCTCTCTGAATCTCACGCTATTCCCATTCGCTAAACTCAGTTTCTGACGGAGGTGTTCATTCTGCTCATTTTCCCAGGCCCATTGCAAAAGGACGTCAATGTCTATCTGTCCTTCGTGGCATTCCCGGGTGAGTTCAGTAATCTTGCGCAATCTATCAGCTACTGAGCTGGTAGTATGAAACTTCGCCATGTGAAGTAGTTTATAAATAGGATGTGTTAAAGTCTGCTTCATTTCTG
>Ga0315543_1001157_pt1 | contig 29335 bp, 26 predicted proteins | sample SalMarSW160210MG_2_FD_203098 | JGI IMG/M metagenome (GOLD analysis project Ga0315543, IMG submission 203098) | Salt marsh sediment microbial communities from the Plum Island Ecosystem LTER, Massachusetts, United States - Salt Marsh Sediment SW1601-210 ... | reverse complement strand
TAACCTCTCGATCAAACGGGCAATGCGCTCGCAGATCCGCAAGGTCCGCGAAGCGGTCAACGCCGGCGACGCCGAAGCGGCCGACACCGAGTTCCGGCTGGCCGCCAGGGACCTCGATCGGGCCGGCGCCCGGAATATCATCCACCCCAACGCGGCCGCCCGAATCAAGTCCCGCCTCTCCGCCCGAATCAAGGCGCTCAAAGAGGGCTAGCCTTGCTCTGTAGAAAACCTTCGAGAAGGGTGGCTGGGGCATAGCGCAGCGGTGCCCCAGGACCTCAGAAACCGGGACTTTTCCGGTCCCGATCCATCGGGAGGACTCAGACCCGGGCACCTGCGCGCTTCTTCCAAACGCCGTACAGGCACGGCGGCTAAATTCAGTCGTCCCAAGTTCTGTTATTGATGTTTGCATGGCTATTGAACGGTTGGCCATGGCCGAACTGCCTTGAAAGCCGGGCTTCCGTTGGTCGCCCTGGGTTCATTAGCCATGCAAGGGCTAATAAGACCTGGCATCGTCACTGCTGAGCGCGACGAAGAATCTCCTTGGACAATCGAGATCCTTCGCTGCGCTCAGGATGACCTACTGCGGTGTCAGCCAGCCACACTTGGGACTACTGAACTTGCCTTTCTCGCGGGTCTTCAGAATTCGACGTCCGCCGCGTCGAAGACCGGGCCGTCGACGCACGTGCGCCGATAGTCCCAGTTGCCCTGGGCGTCGCGGATCTTGGCCACGCAACTGAAGCAGATGCCGATGCCGCAGGCCATCGGCTGCTCGAGTGAGACCTGGCAAGGCACGTTCAACTCTTGGGCAATCCGGGCCGTGGCGGCCATCATCGGCTCGGGCCCGCAGCAGACGATCCGGCACGGCGACGCCGATCCTTCAACCACCGGGCGGATCAGATCGGTCACCAGCCCGGCATGGCCCTGCGAGCCGTCATCGGTCGCCAGGCAGACTTCGACGCCGGCCTGACGGAAATCGTCCACACAGGCGAGGCTCGCCTTGGTGCGGACACCGTAACAGAAAGTGACTTGCTTGGCCTTAGGCACCGAGCGCGGTGGGTCGCCGTAGGCCCGCCGGCCGAGATACTCCCGAGCCAGTGTGAGGAAGGGCGTCTGGCCGATGCCGCCGGCCACCATGACCAGATGATCCGTTGCCAGCGGCGGGAATCCGTTGCCAAGCGGTCCCCAGACTTCCAGCAGAGCGCCGGCGGCCAACTGGGCCAACTGCCCGGTCATGTGGCCCACCCTCACGTAGACGACGTCCAACAGGGCCGGCTCGCCCTGCTCGTCGAGGACATCGTAGACGGCCATCGGCCGGCCCAACAGCGGATCGAGCACGCCGGGCAGGCGGAGCATGACGAACTGGCCCGGCACGACCCGTCGGGCAATCTCCGGCGCGCGAAACCGGACGCGGTAGGTGTCCTTGGCGATTTCGACGTTTTCGGCGAGGACGACCGTGCCTTGCCACGGGCGGTCGGCGTAGGCGGGCGTTGTCGAGGATGGGCTGTTCATAGTACTCACCGCGTCTCATTCTATCCATGGTGAAGCTGTCCGGGAATTGTGGGGTGCCACGGTTGGCTTGCCCAACCGTGTAAAACACTGCTGGACGAGCCAGCAGTGGCACCCGCGAGCTACATTCCCGCCGCCTTGCGTAGGGCCTGGATCTCTTGCCGGCCCAGCGCGCGGCACTCGCCCGGTTCGAGCTTGCCCAGCCGAATCGGTCCCACCGTGGTCCGGACCAGGCGAAGCACCTTGTGGCCCAGCCTGGCCAGGACGCGCCGGATCTCGCGGTTGCGACCCTCTTCGAGGACCATCTCCAAGACGGCACTCTTCTTCTGCCGGGACTTGATCTTCACGCCGGGCACGCGGACCCAGGCCTCGGCCAGGCGAATGCCGCGCTGCAATTGCGCCAGTACGCGGCGGTCGGGCACCCCGGCAACCATGACCCGATAGGTCTTCCGCACGCCGTAGCGCGGATGGGTCAGCCGGTTGGCCAGCCCACCGTCGTTGGTCAGCAGGATCAGGCCCTCGCTGTGCAGATCGAGCCGTCCGACGGTGAACAGCCGCGCACGCTGATTCGGCACCAGGTCGATCACGCGCGGGCGGCCCGACGGATCGCGATTGGTCGAAATCACGCCGTCCGGTTTGTTGACCGCGTAGTAGACGTGGCGCGCCCGGCGCAGCGGCACGCCGTCGAGCCGGATCTCCTGTGCGTCGGGATTGACTCGGGTGCCCAGCTCGGTTACCACGCGCCGATCGACCTCGACCCGACCGGCCCGGATGAACTCCTCGCATTGGCGGCGACTTCCCAGCCCGGCGGCGGCCAACACTTTCTGCAGGCGCTCGCCCGGCGCCGCGGCCGGCTCGGAGCGAGCGGCCTTGACGGATTTCCGCCGAGCAGAACGAGTCGGGCGGCGTTTCTGAGCGGGGCCGGATGGCATGGCAAGGCGGTCTTTCTCGAAGCGGTGCGCGACATCACGAGAACCCCATCATACGCGAAGATGGGCGGAAAAGACAGGACGAGGCTAGAGGGCATTTCAAAACGGTCATCCTGAGCGAAGCGAAGGATCTCTCCCCCCGCAAAAGCCGAGATTCTTCGCTTCGCTCAGAATGACAACAATCAGACCGCTGGTTTTGAAATGTCCTCTAGGGATAGGAAGGAGCATGCTCACGCTTTTCGAGAGCATGCCACGGGGTCCCGGCGCGCCGGGATGGCGCAGCGGTGGCCCAGAGGCCTACTGATCGCGACTACGGGGGCACCGCCCCCGGGGACCACGGCCACTGCGCGCGATTCGGCTCGTCGGTGGGTTTCTCGTACTCGCGTGGACGGACGCCGACCATCTCGGATCGGGACACGTCTTGTGGGTAAGGATCGAAACGCTCGGCGCGGAGTTGCTGGACCTTGGCCGGGCCGGGGTGATACAAGCTGGGCACGGCGAAGCGGGGACCGCACCCACCAACGGCGGCGGCCGTCAATATCACCATCAACACCGGAACAAGTCTGCGCATCAGAGACGTTCTCGCTGGCCAGGCGGGTTTCCCCGAACCCAAACGGGCGGCGGATTATACGCACATCAGCCAACCGCAGATAGGCGAAATTCGTGGACACCGCGAGTGCCGCGACGCGGTGACACCACAAGCGCACCCCCATTGTGGGCCGCGTGCGCATAGTGCTTCGCCGTCGGTGTGCCGGCGGAATTCAGACCGGCCAAGCGCCGCCGCGGACGGCTGCCGGCTGGAGTTGCCCAGAGCCGAAAGTGTTGCCGCGGCAAGTGTTTCGGCATTTGCCGGTCTGGCACCGTGGTGGTATGATGATAGGCTCCGCGGCACCGGCGTCTAAGACCTGCCCGCGAAACCCACCATCGGTGCCGAGAATGCGCAAGAGCCGGTTCCCTTTTCACTGCACTGCCAGCGGCATGGCTGCACGTAGACACGACGAAGACCTGTTTGCCAACAGCACGATGACCTTCGGGGAGCACCTCGAAGAGTTGCGGCTGTGCCTGTTCAAGTCGCTCATCGCCCTGGTGATCGGGTTCATCGTGGGACTGTTTCTGGGCGGCTATGTGGTTGGCCTGATCCAGGTTCCGCTGGTCCGGGCGTTGTCGCGATACTACGAGACGCAGTCGGCCGAGTCGGCGAAAGAGAAAGTCGAGGCCCTGCAAGCTGCCGGTGAAACCCTGCCGGTCGAACCGGACGCGATCGCCGATTTCGTCAAGGAAAACCAGCTTTTACCGGAACAAGTCCTGGTCGATCCGGACCAGGTTATCCACCAGCTTCGCCGATACGATCCCGAGCGGTTCGGCGATCTTCCGGTGGTCGAGGAGCCCGGCGACCGGGCAGACTCGAAACGAGACGGCGGCGCAGAAGCAGAAGACTCGGCCGGCTCACCCGAGAGCGAAGACGCCGTGGGGCACATCGTGCCCGAGAGTAGCGAGGACCTGATCCCCCTGTTGCTTTGGCGCAAGACGGCCGACGACACCCGAGTACGCGCCAAGAGCCTCAATCCCCATGAGGCGTTCGTCATCTACGTGAAGGCGTCGCTGTTGGTCGGGGTGCTTCTGGCCAGCCCTTACATTTTCTATCAGATCTGGTCATTCGTGGCCGCCGGGCTGTATCCCCACGAAAAATACTATGTCCATGTTTTTCTGCCCTTTAGCCTCGGCCTGTTTCTGCTCGGCGCGGCGACCGCTTTCTTCTTCGTGTTTGAGCCCGTGTTGGACTTCCTGCTCTCTTTCAACCGTTCCTTGAACATCGACGTCGAGCCGCGCATCACCGAGTGGCTCAGTTTCGTATTGGTGTTGCCGCTGGGCTTTGGGATCAGCTTCCAACTCCCGCTGGTTATGCTTTTTCTGGAACGGATCGGCGTCCTGGACGTTCACACCTACTTGTCGAAATGGCGGGTGGCCATCCTGGTGATTTTCATTCTCGCCATGTTTCTGACGCCGTCCGACCCTTACAGCATGTTTCTGATGGCCGTACCGCTGTTGATCCTCTATTCCGGCGGCATCCTTTTGTGCAAGTTCATGCCGCGCCGTCGCAGTCCGTTTGACGAGGAGTAGGATTTCGGTGGGCGGTGCCCACCCCAGTGCTCTGTCACGAAAAGACTTTCGGGGTGCCATGGGCGGCTTGTCCGCCCTTGTTTCGGCAGTGGTGGACAAGCCACCACTGGCACCCAGCTGCCGAATCCAGTCGTCATTAAGCACGAGGACCACGTGGTTCTCAAGGATGTTGACCATGGTCGATCTTCGACAGAGTCCCAAACCACGCGATTACTTCTCGCGGCGCGAGCAATGGCGATTGCTGTTGCTGGTCATGTCGCTGGGGCTGGTTCTGATCTTGATGAACGAGGCCCGCAAGCCTGAAAACTGGCAATGGCTCTTCGGGAAGCCGCAGGCCGGGCAGAAGGAAGCCGGCCAGTGGAAAGAAAGGATTGACCTGGGCCGACAGTCCGCCGGGCCTTTGCCCGAGGAGAAGCAGCCGGGCAAGGAAACCGAGGCGAAGGTCTTGCCCGACGACGCACCCTCCGGCGGTGTCGAACGGCCCGGCGGCGACGAATCTTCCGGCGAGTACTTCCCCGGCGTGAATCCGGAGTTGCTCGACGCGGTCCGCGACAAGGCTCGTTTTCGCACCGAAGAACACAACGCGTGGTTCCATCTGTTTGCCGTATTGAAGGCGGCCGAGCCGGCGCAGCTCCGCCGCGGGTCGATTGGTCGGATCGCACGAATCCAGCTATCCGAGCAGTCAAAGGCCTATCGCGGCGAGCTGGTGACGACCCGGGGTGTGATTCGCCGGGCGCACTGGATCAAGGCACCGAAAAACGATTACGGCATTGTCGGCTACTATCAGCTCTGGATACAGCCCGACGATGACCCCGCCTGGCCGATCGCCGTCTACTGTCTCGGGTTGCCGGAGGGGTTTCCGACGGGAATGGAGATATCGGAGCGTGCGGCGCTGACCGGGTTTTATTTCAAGCGATGGCTTTACCTGGCCGAGGAAGGTCTGCGGCTCGCGCCGGTCATCCTCGTCCGGGGCATTGAACGAGAAGAGCCGAAGCCGTTTTTTCTCGACCGAACCTCACTTGGTTTTTGGGGATGGATGGTGACGCTCGGCGGTGCGGCGTTGGTGGCGGTGGCGATCGTGAGCTATGTTTACAGACGGACCCGGCGCACGAAGCGGCCGCTGCCGGCGACGATCGGGGACGTTCGGGAACAAGGCAACCCATGACGCTCCAATTCACGCACGGAGCTGTGAGAAACTATCTCAAAACCCTGAGCGAAGCGAAGGATCTCTTTGGCACTGAAGGACTTGAGATGCTTCGCTTCGCAGATCCTTCGCTTCGCTCAGGATGACAGACAAAGGCCAAAAGCCGAGATGAGAAAATGAAACGATACTCGAAATGGATGGCCGTCGTGGCCGTTGTCTTGATGCTCTTGGCCATGTTCGCCTACGTGGCTTCCGACGACGAGTCTCTGGTGCCGTCGCCGCCGGCTGCCGAACAAGGGGTCGATTAGTGTTGCGACGCTATCGATTTCAACATTCTGAGTCCAGGCGCGCTGGGAAAGCCCCAGCTTTCGATCATCTGGGGCACCGCTTCGCTATGCCTCAGCCACCCTGCCGTTTAGCGGGCGGGCTTGCCCGCCGTTGGTTTCGAGCGTCGATCGTGCTGCTTCTGGCGGTCGCCGGTCTGCTTCCGGCCGATCGCACCGGCGCAGAGACAGAGACTCCGACTTCCGCGTCGTCGGAGCGGTCTTCAAACCCAAGTCAGTGGATGCGGCTGGTGGGAATCGATCAGGCCGAGTGGGCCCGGTTGCAGGACGTCCAACCGTGGAGCGAGCAACAAAAGGAGACGCTGCAGAAGATCCTGATGCGGCTGGCCGGGCTGCCGCCGGCCGAGTTGGAACGTTGGGCACACGAGTCGGTCGACTGGAAGCAACTCGTGGAGGATCCAGCGGTGTTTCGAGGGCAGCTCTTTCGGTTGCGAGGACGAGTTCGCTCGGTCGAGCGGCTGCGGCCACCGGCCGAGATTGCCCGTCGATTCCAGTTGAAGCAATACTATCGAGTGGAACTGGTGCCCGACGGTGGCAAGCGGCCCGTGGTCATCTTCACGCGGACGGTTCCCAAGTCGTGGCGCCGGGGAGGCCCGATCGATCAGCCGGGCGGAGCCTGGGGGATGTTTTTGAAGTTGGGAGGAGACGATCCGGCAGAGCCGCGGCCGGTTTTCGCCGCGGGGCGGCTTGCCTGGTATCCCGACGATCGGCTGTTGGGTCGGCTCGGGATGGACGTCGGGCTGTTGGACGAGCTTGCCGACCGTCGGCCGATCGACTGGCGGGAGGAAGACTGGCAAGAGGGAGAGTGTTTCTACCGGATGTTGGCCGCGGTCGGACGCGCCGGCGAAGACCAATTGAGCAGAGAGGCGCGACGTCGGCTCGCCCAGCGCGGAGAGAAGAAGTATTCGGTCGAGCCGCTGTTCAACCGTCCGGCCCAGCACCGCGGTGCGCTTGTGATTCTCTCGGGCACGGTCCGCCGCGCGCTTCGGGTGCGGGTCGAGGACCTCGACATCCGCCGGCGGTTCGGCATCGACCATTATTATGAGCTTTATCTCTACACCGACGATTCGCAGGGCAACCCGTTGGTGTTTTGCGTCCGCCGTTTGCCCGAAGGCATGCCGACGGGACAAGGCCCGGAATATGCCGAGCCGGTGAGTGTTGCCGGGTTTTTTCTGAAGAGTTGGGCCTATCGGCCGGTGCTGGGCGAGCGCTGCGGCGGCGGCCGAGGGGCCCCGTTTCAGTTGGCGCCGCTGTTGGTTGGACGCGAGCCGGTTTGGCATGAGCCAAAGGAAAAGGGGACCACACCAATCTGGGGTATCCTAGGCGCGGCCGGCTTCGTGTTGCTATTGTTGGGCATCTGGCTTTGGCTCGCCGCGCGCAGCCGGGCCGATCGACGCTTTCGCCGAGAGACGTTGGATCGGTACCGGCGACCGGCCGACGCCGGACTGCAAGGGCGCGATGAGGAGACCGCCGGTAAGTCGGACTCTGTCGCGATGACGGACGATCCTTCGAATAGAGACAGCCAGAAAGGCAAGTAAAGGAAGACTCAATCATGAAACGACCGAAAATCACGATCGTCGGAGCCGGTAACGTGGGAGCCACGACGGCTCATTGGTGCGCAACGGCCGAGTTGGGCGACATCGTACTCGTCGACATCCTCGAAGGCGGCGATATCGCCCGCGGCAAGGCGCTCGATCTGGCCCAGGCGGCGCCTCTGGTGGGTTTCGACTCCGTGCTTACCGGCATGAGCAGCTACGAAGAAACCGCCGGCAGCGACGTCGTCGTCATCACGGCCGGCCTGCCGCGCAAGCCGGGCATGACGCGCGACGAACTCCTCGAAATCAACGCGGGAGTCATCACCTCCATTGCCGAGCAGATCCGCGACACCAGCCCCGACGCGGTGGTCATCGTGGTGACCAATCCGTTGGACGCGATGACACAGCGGACGCTGCAAGCGACCGGTTTTGCGCCGTGCCGGGTCGTCGGTCAGGCGGGCGTGTTGGACACGGCCCGATTCCGCACCTTTCTGGCCATGGAGTTGGGCATCAGTGTCAAGGACGTCAGCGCCATGTTGCTCGGCGGTCACGGCGACACGATGGTGCCGCTGGGCAGTTGCGCGGCGGTTAGTGGTATTCCCGTGGCGCAACTCGTCAAGCCCGAGCGGTTGGCCGAGATCATCCAGCGCACCCGTGACGGCGGGGCGGAAGTCGTGGGCCTGCTCAAGATGGGTGGGTACTGCGCACCGGCGGCCGCCACGATGCAAATGGTCGAAGCCGTGGTCCGCGACAAGAAGCGCCTGATGCCATGCTCCGCCTATTGCGACAAGGAGTACGGCGTGGGTGGCTATTGCGTGGGCGTGCCCGTGATCTTGGGCGCCGGCGGCGTCGAGCGCATCGTCGAGATCGAGATGACGGCCGAGGAACGGGCCGCGTTTCAAAAGAGCGTCGAGGCGGTCAAACAGTTGGTCCAGCGCATGGCACAGCTCGACTCGTGATCGCGTTGAGCGGCGAGGACGAGTGTTTTGCCACCATCAAAGTGTCGGGTGCCACGGTTGGCTTGCCCAACCGTGTTTTCGGCACTGCTGGGCAAGCCAGCAGTGGCACCCTCTTTCAGACACACTTTTAATTCCTCCGATCTTCGGTATCTGCCGCCTGAGACAGCTTGACACGGCAAAGGGCAATGCGGTAGAGTCTGTGTCTGAACGGCCCGAAGCGTGTAGCCGCTGATGGGGATTGTCCCCCTTAGAGGTATCTGGTAGGGGACATATGCCCTGGCCGGGTGGCCGCATCAGTGGGATCGGTTGGCTCGGCATGATGCGGTGCCGAGGATTTTGATACGACGAACACGGAGGACAGGATTTCGGGGGGATTTGCGCCGTTCTCACCGTAAACCGGGTCGATTTGCCCGGTTGGCGCGGGAGAGGCTCGACGCGGCGGCACGTGTTTTCATTGCTATCATTTGCGGTCATCATAGTAGCGTCATCAGGTCATGAACCGAATTCAACCGTCGGTGCGGCCGCCGCAATTCGGGCCTGCCCAGCGAGAGTGGGATCTTGGATCGGCTCGGTCTTCGACGGTTACGCGCGACGTACCGCACGTCCTGTTTGCCCCGCAGCACTACGAGCCAAACTACGCCTACCCCTTGATTGTTTGGCTGCACGGTCCCGCGGACGACGAGCAACAGCTTCCGCGCATCATGCCGATCGTCAGCATGCGAAACTACGTGGCGGTGGCTCCGCGCGGGGTGTGCTGCGGCGTGTCGGCGCAATCGCACCGGGAACAACTCCGGTGGCTCGAATCGGCCGACGCCGCGGCCCGGGCCGAGCAGCGCGTGCTGGACAGCATCGAGATTGCCTGGAGCAAGTACCACATTGCGCCCAAGCGTATTTTCGTGGCCGGCTTCGACACGGGCGGAACCATGGCCTTTCACGTGGCGATGAACTATCCCGAGCGTTTTGCCGGCGTGCTCTCCTTCGGGGGTCCTTTTCCGGCCGGCAAGAAACCGTTTCGGCATCTGGACCGGGCACGGCGGCTGGCCGTCTTTCTGGCGGCCGGTCGCGACAGCACGTGCTATCCCCCCAAACACGTGTGTGACGATCTGCGTCTGTTGCACAGTGCCGGCTTGTCCATCACGTTGCGACAGTATCCCTGTCGGCAGGAACTCCGCCCGCAGATGCTCCGGGACATGGATCGCTGGGTGATCGAACAGATCACCTACCCGGCCGAGTAGCCTGCCGGAGGCCCGAGTTTCTGACTTACTCTTCCGTCGGCCTCATTTCTTGCCCCCCGGTTGACGGGCTCTCGAATGTGCATTGACATCCGAGCGGTCTTTCGGGTACAAGGGGCCACCTTTTCCTCGACATTCCACGCTTGGCACGGTGGCTGGGCTCCGGCGGCCCATTGACCGAGTTCGTCCGTCCACGCCGATGTGGAATAACTGATCAGACAATCGTGTCACGTCGCCTTTGCTTATCGAGCCGAAAACGGCGCGCCTAGCGCGCATGCCATGGGCGGACTTCGACGAGCTCAGTCGAGTCGTTTGTCTCAAGAAAGAAGGAACCACGCCGATGGACAAGAAAACCGTGGTTGATAAGACGGCCTCTCCTGCTGTCAACGCCGACTTGGAGACGGTGTTGGCCGCGTGGCACTCCGCCACGTTGCGGTTGGAAAAGACCCACCAGACGCTGCGCGAAGAGGTTCGACAGTTGACCGACCAGCTCGAGGCGAAGAATCGGCAACTCGGCTGCACGAATCGCTCGGCCGACCTTGGCCAGATGGCCCCGCGCATCGCGCGACAGCTCCGCAATGAGCTGGTGCCGGTCACGCTCAATCTCAGCCTGTTGAGACGGAGAATCGCCGACGACCCAATCGGCTTGAACATCCTGGGCAAGATCGAGGCCGGTTTTACGGCGGTGGACGCCACCGTGCACGACTTGCTGCACTTCACCTCGGACCACGATCCACGTTGGTGCACGTTCTCGCTGAGGAAACTGATCGACGACGTTTTGGCGTCGTTGGCACCCCAGCTTGCCGCGCAGTCGATCGACGTGGTGATCGACGTGCCCGAGAATCAATCGGTGCGGGCCGACCGCGAGATGATCCGGCAGGCCCTTGTGAACCTGGTGCTCAACGCGCTGGACGCCATGCCCGACGGCGGAACGCTTACGGTCACCTCGGCCGGGACCGACCAAGGGCTGGAGTTGGAAATAGGCGACACGGGTCCCGGACTGCCGGACGAAGCGCGCCGCCGCGTCTTCGAGCCCTTCTTCACGACGAAGTCGGGTGGCACGGGCCTGGGTTTGGCCATTGTCCACCGCATCGTCGAGGCGCATGGTGGCCATGTCACGGCCCTGAATTGCCCCGAAGGAGGAGCCGCCTTCACGCTGGGCCTACCACAACACGCGATGAAGGCCGCCGCATGATCCCCCGACACGAGGAGTTGAAAATGATCCGCTATATCAGTGCCATCAACGCCTCACCACGGCTGTCACTCCAGGGGTTGGGCAAGGTCGAGATGCTGAGCAACGCCGAGGCGTTCAAGAATCTGCTTGTTGAGTCGGTTCGCCAGCTCAACGCCGCGCAAGCGCAAGCGGATCAGCCGATTCAGCCCTCGGCCGCCGCGGCAGTGCTGGCGCGAAAGGAATAAAATAACAAACCATTCCAGGTGACTGCACGGATGGACTTCCTCAATCAGGTTTACACTCAGGTCTCCAGCTACGTCCGGTCGATGACGCCCGGCTCGCGGATCATCGCCGGGCTGCTTTCGCTGGTCATCGTGATCAGCTTGGTTTGCCTGTGCACTTACCCGCTGGCCGGCTCGAAAGAGTCCCTGATGGGCGCCCAGGCACTCTCCCGCGACCAACTCGGCGCGATTCAAGTCGCGTTGGGTGAGGCCGACTTGCCCTACGACGTCCAGGGCACGCAGATCCTCATCCCACGAGGCGGGCGGTCCGAGTACATGGCCACGCTGCGCAAAACCGGCGTCTTGCCGACCCAGGCAAACGACCCTATCGGCGAGGCGATCGATGCCGACACGATCTGGTTGCTCCCGGATCAACGCAAGGCCCTCTATAACAATGCCGAGGAGAAGGCACTCCAGAGAGAAATCCTCGATTTCCCCGGCGTCGCGGATGCGAAGGTCAAACTCAAGGACAAGGTCGAATCTAAGGGACGCAGACGACACACGGTTCCGACCGCGTCGGTCAACGTCAAAATGAAAGCCGGCAAGGAACTGAGCCGGGAGCTGGGCGTCATGATCTGCAACTACGTCGCGGCGGCCGCCGGCCGCAATCCACAGGAAGTCAAGGTGTTCGACAGGATCCACGGCCTCAGCTACCGCGGTACCCACGACGGCAATACCGGTACGGTCGGCCGGAGTGATCCCGGCAGCAAGCAGGCGCTCGAACAGGACTGTCAAAACAAGATACGGCAGTTGCTGAGTTTCATCCCCGGCGTCACCGTCGTGGTCACCGTCCAGCCGGATCAAGCCGGAAACCATCGAGCGGAGAACGTTCCGTCCGATCCCAAGAACAAGAAAACGACCCGGCGGACAACCCAAGAGCGTCGAGACGGAACAAGCGCAGACGTAAGCTCCACCGACTCCTCGGCCACGGTTTCCAATCAGCCAAGGGAACTGCCCTCCACGGACCACGGCGGGAGGGGCGAAAGCGCCACCGTAGCGGTCGGAGACCTCGGGGTCGGTGGTGAGGAGAAGAAACAGACGGTCACCGCACGGCCGCCGGTCAGGGTATCCGTTCGTGTGCCCGGCAGCTACTTCGAGAAAGTCTGGAGAGACGCAAAGGCAAGAGGCTCGCGCCCGAAGAAGCCCGACCCGGTCGAACTCCGGGCCATTGAGGCCCGGGAAATCGAAAGAGTCAAGAAGCTGGCCGCCAGCGTGCTGCCGGTGGTCGAAGGAGTGGACGACCGCGCCGAACTGGTCACGGTCGTTTCTTTCCCCGATATCCCACCGTCCAAGAATCCCCAGCAGGCGGAAGCCCCGTCCCTGCTTGCGGGAGCGGCCGTGTATGGGAGCGTCCTGGGCGTGATCGTGCTCGGCGCCGCGGGCTTCTTGGTCGTGCGGTCGATGATGAGGCGCGTGCCGCTGGAAGCCCAAGGCCGCCGCGTGGTCGGAATCGGCAAGGATCAAGCGGAAAAAAGGGCCGTCAGGAGTCCTCGCGAGGATCTTGCCGGAATCGAATTGGACGGCCCATTGGCGCGTCGGTTGATCCAGCGCCGGCCCACGACGACCGAGGAGCCCGCCCCGGCGCCGTTCGGACTGCTTCGCAAGACCGACTGCTCACAGATCGCCCAGATCCTCGCCGGCGAACTCCCCCAGACCATTGCCTTGGTGCTTTCGCATCTTGCCTCAAAGCGGGCGGGCCGCGTGTTGGCCTGCTTCGCGCCCGAGCTTCAGGTCGACGTGGTTCGCCGGCTGGTGGATCTTGAGCAGGCCGATCCCGAAGTCCTGCGTGAAGTCGAACAGAGCCTGGAGACGCGGCTGGCCGAGCAGGTACCGATGCACGAGCGACGCGTGGCCGGGCTGGAGGCCCTCGGCGCGATCCTCGAAGCTTCCGAGCAGGGAGTCCGCCGTCAGATCCTCGGCAACCTGGCCGCACGCGACAAGCGATTGGCCACCCAGTTCGCGTCCCACGCCGAGCCGGAGACTCCCGGTCTGTCGTTTGAGGACCTGACACGACTGGACACCGCGGCGCTGGGCGGTCTCGGCGAAGCGGCCGGCGAGGAGCTGCTCCGGCTGGCGCTGGTCGGCGCGCCGGTCGAAATCACCGACCGGCTGCTCGGTTCGCTAGCGCCCGATCGTGCAGCGCCGATTCGCCGATCGCTCGATCACCCGAGACCGACGCGGCTAAGCGACGTCGACGCCGCGCGCCGGCAGTTGGTCGAGTTGGCCCAATCGCTGATCGCCACCGGCGAGCTGCCGTCGATCGGCGCCGCGCGCCAGCCGGCCCTTTCCGCGATGGAGTAGCGCCGCAGGCGGCCATGGACGAACCAAGAGACGAACAGCACAAAAAAGCCCATGTCGACGATTATCAAAACGAGTAGTCCAAACGCACGTCTTCGGCCGGCGGCGGTCGATCTTGCGGACCTGGCCGCTCGGGCGGATCCACAGCAAGACTGGCTCCGCGGCGAGGCAGCCAGGATCATCGCCACGGCCAAACAAGAGGCCGAGCAGATCCGCCGCCAGGCGGCCGCCCAGGGGCGCCGCGAAGGTCAGCAGGCCGCACGCGAGGAACTCGAGCGGCGGCACGCCGAAGCGTGGGCCACCTTGCTGCCCGCCTTCAGTGAGGTCGTCGAAGAAGTGCGCCGCGCAAAGCAAGCCTGGCTGGCGCATTGGGAGAAGAGCGCCGTCGGCCTGGCTGTTGCGATCGCCGAGCGAGTGGTCCGCCGCGCGTTGGCCGACCATCCCGAAGTGCCCCTGACCCTGGTGCGCGAGGCGCTGGAACTGGCTGCCGGCAACGACCGGATCCGCGTCTGTCTGAACCCGACCGACCACCGGTCGCTCGGCAGCGAAGTCGAAACACTCGCCAGGGAACTCAGTGGACTCGGACCGGTCGAGGTGACGGCCGACGCGGCGATCAGCCCGGGCGGATGTCGCGTGGAAACACGTTTTGGCACGATCGACCAGCAATTCGAGACCCAACTGGCCAGGATCGAAGAAGAGCTTACCTGAACAGGCTCGAACAATACGGGAATCTGGGATTCTCGGTTTTGTACCGTGTGCCACTGCTTGCCATCAGCAAGCAGTGCTCGACCCATGGTCGATTTGCACTGCTTCTGCGAAGCAGTGGCACACCGGGTTGAGGAATTGAAGCTAACCCTCTGTTGATCATCACGCCGGACCATGCTCACCACCGCCGAACAACTCGACGCGATGATGCCCACCGCGCTTTCGGGCAGCGTGGCCGAGACGATCGGCATGACCGTGTCGGTGGCCGGCTTTCCGGCACCGCTGGGCGCGACGGTCGAGATCGAGCGCGACGGCCCGGCGCCGCTAAGGGCACAGGTGATTGGCTTCCGCGACGATCTGACGATCCTCTACCCCTTGAGCCATCTGGACGGAGTCCGACGCGGAAACCGAGCCAGGCTGGTTCGAACGTCGCGATGGCTGCGCGTGGGTGACGCGCTCCTCGGACGTGTCCTTGATTCCGAGGGAAACGCCGTCGACGGCCGTCCCCAGCCGGTACTCGATCACCGGACACGCTTCGATCGGAGTCCACCTTCTCCCTGCCGGCGTCCCGCAATCGACACGCCCTTGGCCACGGGCATTCGGGCGATCGACGGGCCGTTGGCTTGCGGCCGGGGACAACGCATGGGGATCTTCGCCGGCTCGGGCGTCGGCAAGAGTGTCCTGCTGGGCATGATGGCCCGCTACAGCACGGCCGACGTGATCGTCATTGGACTCATCGGCGAGCGAGGACGTGAGGTGGGCGAGTTCATCCGGCGCGATCTTGGACTGGAAGGACTGGCCAAGAGTGTGCTGGTCGTCGCCACCAGCGACGAGCCGGCGCTGGTGCGCGCCGGCGCGGCCGCCACCGCCACGGCGGTGGCCGAGCACTTCCGCGACCAGGGCAAGGACGTGCTGCTGCTGGTGGACTCACTCACCCGCGTGGCACGGGCGCAGCGCGAAATCGGTCTGGCCGCCGGCGAGCCGCCCACCACGCGCGGCTATCCGCCTTCGGTCTTCGCCTTGCTGCCCAAGCTGGTCGAACGGGCAGGGCAGGCCGAAACCGGAAGCATCACCGCCTTCTACAACGTGCTGGTCGAAGCGGACGATCCCAACGAGCCGATCAGCGACGCGGTCCGCGGATTGCTCGACGGCCACGTGTGGCTTTCGCGGAAGTTGGCCGCCCGGGGACACTACCCCGCGGTCGACGTACTCGAAAGCCTCAGCCGGCTCATGCCGGCCGTGACCGACGAAGCGCAACGCCGGGCGACCGTGCTGTTGCGCGAACTGTTGGCCGCCTACCGGGACCACGAGGACTTGATCGCAATCGGCGCCTATCGCCGGGGGAGCCAGCCGATGGTCGACCTGGCCCTGGCCATGAAAGGGCCGATCAAGAAGTATTTGACCCAGCTCGTGGAAGAGCCGGCCAGCTTGGAGGAAGCACGCAGTGGATTGCTGGCACTCGAGGAACAGGCTGAGCGGGGAGGAACACCAGAAGGACAAGCAGAATAGGCGATCATGGGCAAGTTTATGTTTCGATTGGCGACCCTGCTACGTGTGCGGGAGAACGACCGCGACCGCCACCGTGCCGAACTGGCCCAGGCCCACCGGGCCGACGAAATCCTCGCCCAACGTCAGGAGCAGCTCAAACGCCGGCGCGATGAACTGCTGGCTCGATGCCGCGAGGCGGCCGGCCCGGGCCAGCTCGACGTCGAGGCGTTGATCGGGTACCGGCGCCGCGACGAGCTCATCACGACACAACAAGACGAACTCCGGCGGCAACGGCAACTGGCGGCGCTGGAGGTCGACCGGCGGCGCGAGGCCCTGGTCGGCGCCGATCGCGAGGTTCAGGTTCTGGAGAGGCTCGAAGAGAAACAGCGAGATCGCCACCGCGAGCACGAAGAGCGTCGCCAGACCAAGATGCTCGATGAGATCGCCTCGAATTGTCGCGCTGCGTGAATCGAACGGAGATAGCAGCGCGTAAACCAAGGATACATGGCAATGGAACACGACGACGATTCAGTCAGTCAAGCAAAGGCGAATGCCGAAGGTTTGCCCGGCCCGTCGCAACCAGCGGCCGAGTCGCCGGCCGCCGCTTTGGGCGAGGAACTGCCGCCGGGAATGGAACGGTTTCAATTCCCAGAACTGACCGGCACGGCCGCCACGACCGAAACGGCCTCGCTCGATTTGCTCGGCAACGTCGAGCTCGACGTCAGGATCGACCTGGGACGCACGTACATGGGGCTCGACGACGTGCTCGGACTCGAACCCGGTGCGGTTGTGCCCTTGGACAAGAAGGTCGATGAACCGGTCGACATTGTCGCCGGCGGCCGATTGATTGCCCGGGGCGAGATCCTCGTACTGGACGACCACTTCGGCGTCCGCGTGACGGAACTGGTCACCGGGATCGTGGCCGTTTGACCCACGAAGACCAAGGATCAAGGAAAGCGGATTTAGGGTCTGGTCGGGACGAGGGCATACCCTTGCGTTTCGTATATCGGCTTTAGCACGAGGCTCGCTTCAAGAAAAACCGGAAGAAAGGTGCAAGGATGCGGCACAGCGCGAAAAAGGGTGTTTTTTGCGGTCTTCTGGGGTTGCTACTGGTTCTTGCCACGCCCCTGGGCGCCGACGCCCAGGCGGATTGGCCGACTTCACCAGGCTCACAACGCCCCTATCAAGAGGGGGGTTTTGCCCAGGCGGTACAACCGTTGCCAGGAGCCGATGCCCATCGGCCGCCGGACACGATGATCGGCTTGCAGGGCTCGCCGGCGTCCGGGGTGGTCGACACGGGCGTGGTCCGCGCAACCTATGATGCGCCCGTGCAGCCGGCGCCGGCGCGCGGCGAGAAGCCGTCACATCTGCCGGCGCGTGGCACACCGTCTACGGAGAGCGGACGTTTTCCGGGCGGACTCGATCGTGTCTGGGCCACCGGTGGTGCGTTGGCGTTTGTGTTGGGTTTGTTTCTCGTGGTGGTCTGGGGACTGCGCCGTGCCGCGCCCAAGGCGACCTTGCCGCTGCCGTCGGACGTGGTCGAGGTTCTGGGTCGCGCGCCGTTGGCCCACCGTCAGCATGTCCACTTGGTCCGGTGCGGCAACAAGCTTCTGTTGGTCAGCGTGAGGCCCGAGGGGGCCGAGACCTTGACCGAGATTACCGATCCGGTCGAGGTGGACCGGTTGGCCGGACTGTGCCGGCAGTCGCGCCCGGGCAGCCCGACGGCCGCCTTTCGGCAAATCTTCGATCAATTCAGCCATTCAAACCGCCAGCGGCCGGTCACGGAGGAAGCCACTTCAACCGGTTTGCTGTTTCCCGACGATCGCGCCGGCGCGCTGGAGGAGCCTTATGTCTGAGCAGCGACCGGGCCGAGCGTCGAGAGCCACCACGCCGCGTGCCACTGGCGCGACGCCAGTGCGGGACGGGCAAGATGCCCACAGCACCCGGAAAAGCAACGTGGACCGGTGGCGCGGGAGTCGTGCTCGACGTCTGCTGCTTTGGCTTGTCGTCCTCGTGGCATTGGTCAGCGTGTTGAGTCCCGCGGCCGCCGAGCAGACGCCGGCCAGTGGGCCGACGTCGCTTGAGATGAAATTGCCCGAGAGCCTCTCCGGCGGGCCCGAACAATGGACCAGCCCCGAGGGCCTAGGCCCGACGCTTCAGGTGATGCTCCTGTTGACCGTTTTGAGCATGGCGCCGGCCGTGTTGTTGATGACGACGTCGTTCGTGCGGATTGTGGTGGTTTTGGGCCTGTTGCGTCAGGCGTTGGGCACGCAGCAGTTGCCGCCGACCCAGGTGATCACGTCCCTGGCGTTGTTCCTTTCGCTGTTGATCATGTCGCCGGTCTGGAAGCAGGTCTATGACGACGCGATCGTGCCCTACACCCAGAAACAGATCTCGTCCGAGGAGGCGTGGAAGGCGGGCGTGCGGCCGGTCCGACAGTTCATGATCGCGCAGATCGAGCGGACGGAAAACACCGACGACATTTACCTCTTCTTGGACCACGCCGCCGCCCAGTCGGACACGGCCACAAGCAACTATGACGAGATTACCTACGACGACGTCCCGTTGTCGGTTCTCCTGCCGGCCTTCATGCTCAGCGAGTTGAAGACGGCGTTTACGATCGGCTTTCAGATCTATCTGCCGTTTCTGGTGATCGACATGGTTGTCGCCAGCGTGATGGTATCGATGGGCATGCTGATGCTGCCGCCGATGCTCATCTCGCTGCCGCTGAAGCTGTTGTTGTTCGTGCTGCTGGACGGCTGGAACCTGGTCGTCGGCATGTTGCTGGAAAGCTTCCAGGCGTTCACGTGACGAGGACCGTAAACAAGGCACCCCTTCTCACTTCTTACTTCCAACTTCTCACTTCCCATGTCCCCACAAGACGCCATTGAAATCGGACGCAGCGCGCTGGTGCAGACGTTGCTGGTCAGCTCGCCGGTTCTCGTGGCGGGACTGGTGGTCGGGCTGGTCGTCGGATTGCTGCAGGCGCTGACTCAGATTCAGGAACAGACGATCGCCTTTGTTCCCAAGATCATTGCCATGTTCGCCGTGCTGATGCTGGTGCTCCCCTGGTTGATCAACACGATGGTCCAGTATTCGAGCCATCTGATCACAAGTATCCCCGAGCGATTGTAGCAGGAGACGGGATTAAGGATTAGGGATTGGGGATTAGGGGATGGGGATTCGCGTGTACTCGCATAATACTTAGAAGGCATTTCAAAACGGTCATCCTGAGCGAAGCGAAGGATCTCCCCCCCGCGAAAGCCGAGATTCTTCGCTGCGCTCAGAATGACAATAATCAGAGCACCGGTTTTGAAATGTCCTTTAATAGCCGCGGGCGGGAGCCCGCGGAGAATCTGTCTACGACTGGTTATCGATTCCGATAACCTCCAACCACAACAAAACTCCCAATGGATTGGCTTGCGCAACTCGACATGGGCAAGTTCCTGCTGCTGGGCCTGGTGTTCGCCCGGGTGGGTGGGCTCTGCATGACCGCGCCGATCTACGGCACGCGGGAAGTGCCGCTTCAGGTGCGTGGGCTGTTGGCTTTCGCACTGGCGCTCCTGATTGCGCCGACCCAGTGGAGCGCCGCGGCGATTGAGCCGGGCTCGATGGTCCACTACGTCGTCTTGCTTGCCGCCGAGCTGATGATCGGCTTGTTTCTGGGACTGGGAATCGTCTTCTTGTTTTCCGCCGTGCAATTGGCCGGTGGATTGATCGGACGGCTCGGCGGGCTCGTGCTGGCCGACGTGTTCGATCCGTCGGCCGACGAGCAAGTGCCCCTTCTGGGACGCTTCATGTATTTGCTCACGCTGATCGTCTTCGTAGCCATCGGCGGCCATCGCATGGTGATCGGCGCGCTGTTGGATACGTTTCAATCGCTTCCGCCGGGCTCAATGGCCTCGCCGGAGTCGATGGCGCACGTCCTGCAAGAGTTGCTCACGCAAAGCTTTGTGCTTGGCGTCCGCATTTCGGCGCCCGTGGTGGTGGCCGTTTTGCTTTCCACGCTGGTGCTCGGGCTGATCGGCCGGACCTTGCCCCAGTTGAACCTGTTGGCCGTCGGCTTCGGGCTCAACTCGATGTTAAGCTTCGGCCTGTTGGCCATCGTGCTTGGTGTCGGCGTGATGGCCGCTCAGGCCCAGATCGAGCCGACGCTTACGCGGATGGTCGATGCCCTGCACGTGCCGGTCGGTGGTGGTCCATGATGGGATGAAGCATGCTCATCCCGGCGCGCCGGGATGAGAGCATGCCACCCGACCGCCGGTCCGTAGTGGAGCACAAGACGTGGGGTGCCAGGGGCGGCTTGTCCGCCCTTGTTGGCACATTATTGTCACTGCGCAGCGGCAGACAAGCTGCCGCTGGCACCCAATGAAAGCCGCTCGATGGCCGAGTACAGTGGCGAAAAGCATTTGGAGCCGACTCCGCATCGCAGGCAGCAGGCCCGTGGGCAAGGACACGTGGCCCGAAGCCACGACCTGGTCTCCGCGGTGCTCTTGCTGTTGGGTCTGTTGGTATTGATGGTGGCCGGCGGGGGGCTGATTGAGTTCCTGGGCCGCTATATGACCAGGCAACTCGGCGGCGAAGCGTGGCTTTCGACCGACGTTGCCTCGGTGCATTTCCATTTCCAGGAAACGCTACGGGAATTGAGCCGGCACCTGTTGCCCATCTTCGGCTTGCTCTTGCTCGGCGCCGTGGTGGCCAATCTGGCGCAGGTCGGGTTTCTGTTCTTGCCGGAGAAGGTTATGCCCGACGTGGCGCGGATCAACCCGCTGGCAGGACTGCGTCGTTTGTTTTCGCTCTCCGGCACGGCCCGGCTGGGCTTCGGACTGCTGAAAATCCTCGTGATTGGCGGGGTCGCCTGGATCGATCTTTACGCCCGGCGGGACTCGATTTTGGGCCTGGGCGGTGCTTCGCCAGTGCAGATTGGCTCGTTCTTGCTGGGCGTGTTGCTGTGGACCTCGCTGAAGATCGGCCTGGCCTTGCTCGTGTTGGCCGTGCTCGACTACGCACTGCAGCGCTGGAAACACGAGCAAGATCTCAAGATGACCACGCAGGAACTCCGCGAGGAGATGAGAAACGTCGAAGGCGATCCGCAGCTCCGTGCTCGACGACGTCGCGTTGGGCAACAGTTGGCCGAGGGCCGCGTCGGGCAAGCCGTGCCGAAGGCCGACGTCGTGCTTACCGGCCCGGGGAGCCTTGCCGTGGCCATTCGCTACGATCCGGCCACGATGGCCGCGCCAACGGTGGTGGCCAAAGGGGCCGGCACGGCGGCCGGGCGGATTCGGCAACTGGCCCTCATCAACGGCACTGCGCAGGTCGAAAACGGACCGCTTGCCTGGGCCGTTCACCGCGAGGTGGACGTCGGCCGGCCGATCCCGCCGGGGTGGTACGCCTCGGTGGCCGAACTGCTCGCCGCGGTCTATCAGTCCCAGGGGCAGGACATCTTGGACGGGGTGGCGTGAAGTGGGTGGGCACTGCCCACCTTTGAAGTGTGAAGGAAGAAGGGCGAAGGGCGAAGGGGAAAAAATAGAGTGTAGTGGTGTGCCCACCCTGCGATTCTCTCGCAATCCCCCACTACAGCGGCGGAAATCTCTGGTCCCCTCAGCGATTCTTGTCAGACAATCGCCCTTGGTGCGTCTATATTGTTGTTTATGGACGACGCGACCGCCTTGAGATCGCCGCCGCAAGCCGCCGCCGCACGCCAGCAGACGTGCAAGGTCGAGGAAACCTTGTCTTGCGCGCCGGACCTGGATGCGCTGGTTGCCTCGCACGCCGGGGAAATCGTCCGACTCGTTTCGCGGCTGGTGGATCAATCGGAAGACGTCGAGGACCTCGTTCAGGAGACGTTTTTGGCGGCGCTGGCCCATCGGCGGACGTTTCGTGGCGACTGCCGGCCGTCGACGTGGCTGGCGCGGATTGCCGTGAACCGGTGCCGGTCGTATCACCGGTGGCGGCGCCTTCGGCGGTTCATTCCGCTGCTGCCCGGCGCCGGCGCGGCCGGGACGACCGCCTCGGGGGAGGCGGTCGAAACCGGGGAGGAGGTCCGGCGGGCCGTGGGACGTTTGCCGGCGAAGTACCGTGAAGCAATCGTGCTCCGCTATTTCGAGGATATAGCCATCGACGAGATCGCCGAGGTGCTCGGCGTGCGACGTACGGCCGTCGAAAAGCGACTCAGCCGCGCACGGCAGAAACTCAAGGAGATGCTGACACCGCGATTGGAAGAAGAGTAGTATCGGGTGGCCCGGGTTCTCGAACCCGGGTGCCGAAGGCACAAGAGGTCTGGACCGTGCTGAGGTGATGCCTCTTGTCGCTTACGTGACACCGGTTCGGAGAACCGGTGCTACCCCAGTTATGGAACTGCAGACCATGAATGACATGCGTCTAGAACAACTTCTGCGTCAGTCGGCCGACACGGACCCGGCGCCGGCCGTGCCGGAGGATCTGGCCGATCGGGTTCGTCGGCTCGGGCGATCTCGACGTCGGCGTCATCGTGTGCTCGCCGGCAGTGCTGTCGTGCTGACGCTCATTATTACCGCCGGCATTTGGCCTCTGGCCGGACGGACGTCGCAGGTGGCCGACACCCCGGGTGCCAGTGGCGGCTTGCCCGCCGCTGCTTACACAAGGGCCCCGATAATATCGGGGCCCATGGCACCCGTAAATGGAAAGGCGACAACATCCGCTTCGGCTGAAGTCTTGGCCCTTCAGGCTCAGATTGACCAATTGCGTCGGCAGGTGGCCCGGCTCGAAGCCAGGATCAAGGAGGAGGAGGCCCGACGGCGGCTCGAGCGGCGCGTGGCCGCGCTGCGGCGCGAGCTTCGCAAGCCCGATCCCCGAGACCTGGCGATGGCCGAAATCGAGAAGACGGCCTTTCTCGGGGTCCATCGGGCCGAGGCGTGCGAGAAGCGAAATCGCACCGGCGAAGCCAGAAAGCAGTATCAACAGGTCGTACGCCTGTTTCCCAATACGTCCTGGGCCAAAGTGGCCCAAGCCAGACTCAACAAGGAATCCTCTGAAAAGGGAGAAAAATGATGCGGTATCGAACAAGGGCTTCATCGTCCTTTGCCTGCTTCGTGGTCCTGGCACTGCTCATGGCGCCCGCGCTTGCACAGGAGGCGGATAAAGAAGACACGGGCAGTCGCGACGCACCGGCCGACCGGAAGCAGGCAAGCATCAACCTGCTCGTCGAAGGCGATCCGCACCTCGCAAAGCTGATGGGCCAACTGTATCAGATCGCGGGCATGGAGAAGATCGCCCGCGAGGCCGGATACTCCGGCAAATTCACGTCGATCGTATTCCTCAGGGAAGGGCGCTTCGTTGCCCAGCTTTCAGTGAGGCATATTCGCCAGCACGCCGAGGAGCCTCCTGAGTTGGTCTTGAGGAGACTTGGTAACCATTTGCAGCGTTTCCTCAATGCCGTCGCCGGCCCGCGGCCCGACGCGACGGAGCGACGGGAGGCTGCTGGCCAACTGGCCGAGAGGAGCGCGCGGGAAGTGTCGGACTTGCGGGGGCGTCTGAGCGAACTCAAGCGTCATATGATACGGCGGGGCGGTGGGATTTCGCCCGAGGGACTCGAACACCAGTGTCGCGAACTGCAGAGCCAGAAAACGATGCTCCAGGTCGAGCTCGCCGGCCTGCGGGCGCGCCGCGAGGCGATCATGAAGCATATTGCCCCGCGCGAAAGGAGACCAGCCACCGGGGAAGAAGACTCACGTTTGAAACTGGAGAAGCTGAAATTGAAGAAGCTGGAGACCCAGCTTGCGTTTCACGAGCGAAAGCTGAAGCGTCTCCAATCGGCTAACAAACGCATACCTGGAACGGCCTCGCGAGCCGAGATCGAGCGTGCCCATCTCAAGGTGGAAGAACTCGCGTTGGACCTCCAGAGCCAAAAGGAGGTGATACGAAGCCACGTTGATCGAGCGAAACCCGGGCTGCCGATCGAGCTCGAAGAGCGGGATCACGCGTTGCTTAAATTGAAGCATATGATGTCACAGCTAGAGCTAGCAAAGGCACAACAGGCAAGGGTAGCGAAGCTTGGTGCGAACAATTCCTTATCAAAGCGCATCGACCAGCAGATCGCCCTACTGCAAGATCAAATCGACGAGCGGCGCGCACAGCTCAAGCAACTCATGCGATCCGAGTCCCTTGCCGCCCGAAACGATCAACTCGCGGAAGTCGAAATCGAAATGGCCACCATCGAGGCCAAACTCGATGCTATCGAAAAAATACTCGGCCGCCTCAAGCCGGAGGAACTCCAGCGGATTGCCGAGGAGATGGAGGAGATCCGAAGGCGGCTCGAGGGGGCCCTCGACCGGCGGGCCGCCGCCCGCGAGGAACTTGCCAGACTCGAACGACAACAGGCCGAGCTGCGGCCGCCGAAGATCACCGTGCTCGATGATCTGATCGCCGAAGACAAGAACGAGAAACAGACGGACGAACCGGGCAAGGAGAAGTAGACCTTCGGGTGCCACTGGCTGCTCGCCAGCCAGTGCCGGCTACCACGGCCAGACTTCGACGAGCTCGGTCGCGGGTGGCACCGATGATTCTCCGCCATCGACGTGGCCTATGCGAGGGGCGCTCCCGGAGAATCGTCGGTGTTGCGTAGCAACAAGAGGCGTCCTTCGGCGATTAAAGGCGTCTTGTCACTACAAATGGGCATTCCAGCCAACGCCTCTTGTGGCTGCGCCACCCAGACGTTTTTCCGAAATTGTCGGTCAGCACGGTCAGGTTCTTGGCGGAAAAACATCTGGGCTACCCGATCAATCACTACGCTTCGGTTTCAGCCGGACGATAGTGGTATTTCTCGATGAATTTGCCCCAGCGACGGCCGATCTCCTGGCGTAGCTCGGGCGAGATCTCGTAGCGGTTGGTCTTGTAGCCGGCCATGGCGGCCGTGTGCTCCCGCAGCGCCGGCAAGACCTCGTCGAACCCACCGAGTTCCAAATCCTCATAGACCCGCCGCATCTGGCCGACCGGATCGGCGACCAAGTCTTCGTAGCGGACTTCACTGTAGCGGCCTGGGTGAATCAAGCCACGCTGGGCGTCCAGTGCCTCGTACATCCGGCTGAAGGTCTCGAAGACGTACTCCTCAAGGCCTTCGCAACGCGGCGACTGGAAGCCATGGTCGCGATAGAGCCGCCGCCAGAGGTGCATCGTCGAGGGGAACAGAACGTAGGGATCGCGGATGATGTGAACGAATCGGGCGTCGGGAAACAGATCCACCAGATGCTTGATCCGAAACGTGTGTGGCGGTGACTTCAGGACAACCCGGCCTGGGCTGTTCGCCGTCAGGCATTGCAGGAACCACGTGAACCTCGCCTTCCAGTGAGCCAGCTCGTCGGGTAACAACGCGTCGAGATCGAAATACTCTTGATGCTGCGGCGGCCGGTTCGGAAAGGCGATCGTCCAATAGGGACTTGGCACACCCATGTTGCACATGGCGAACTCGTCTTCCTGCGGGTGGTACCAGCCCAGCTTCATGTTATCCATCGGGCGCCGCGAGGGCATCAGAAACCAGAGCAGCCGCGGCAGCACCCGCCCGGTCAGAACGAAATGATTCGGCGCGAAACAACTGTAGTTATCCGGGCAGGTATGCCGGCGGTCGAGCACCAACAACTCGTGCAACAGGGTCGTGCCGCTTCGCCAATGGCCGATGATGAAGATCGGGTGGTGCTCGATCCGCGTGCGGCGGATCTTCCGCCCGAGCAAAATCTCCTGCATGGCCCAAAGCTGGCTGTTGATCAGGCTCAAGCCCCCGCTGATCGCGGCCATGGGCAAGCGGTGCGGCGCGACGGCGAAGCGGTTTTCGGCCATCAACCGCCAGTATGCCCGCACGCCCATGCCGTTCCAGAAGCGTGGGATCCAGAAACGGTCTTTGGACCCCCCGACGCTCCCGGACGATCTTGAGTCAGGCCCCTTGGGCATAGCAGCTCCCTGAAACTGGCAAAGCTTCACTGGATGAGTAATCTTGATTGAGTAGAGAAGAATCCGCCACCTTCGACTCCCTTTTTGGCCGGCCGATTCGCCATGCTAACAGCTAGCGTTGTCCTCGGGCAAGGTGAGCCTGGTCGATTCGCTCGGCGACGGCCCTGAAATCGACCCAGCCCGCTGGTACGACGTCGGTTAGGCATAGGTACGCGCCCTACCCGCGCACTGAATCCATGAAGCCAGGGTGAATCGCGTTCTGGTGGGCGGTGCCCACCCTACTTGTTCCCGGCCAAACCGATCTGGACATTCTCATCCGGATTGAGTACTTTCCGCCTCTCTTCTTCTACCAGAAGCACATTCCTTATCGAACGCACCCACGGCCGGAGTGACGGATGGCCACGGCAACCACCCCGCGCGCAAACCTCTTGGGCTCGGCCCGGCGAGCCGGCGATCTGATCTTGCCGATTGGCGTGGTCGCCAGCGTGCTGGTCATCATAGTGCCGATGCCGGCCGGTCTGATGAACTTGCTGCTCTCGGCCAACATTACGGTGGCCGTCATCATCCTGCTGACAACCGTCTATATAAGAACGCCGCTGGAGTTCAGCATTTTTCCCTCGCTGCTGTTGGCCACCACCTTGGCCCGACTGGTGTTGAACGTGGCCACCACGCGGCTGATTCTCACGCGGGCCGAGACCGACGGGCTCTACGCGGCCGGCGGGGTGGTGCGTGCGTTCGGCGAGTTCGTGGCCGGCGACAAGATCGTGGTCGGACTGATTATCTTCGTGATCATTGTCGTGATCCAGTTCGTGGTCATTACCAAAGGCGCCACGCGGATCAGCGAGGTGGCCGCCCGATTCGCCTTGGACGGAATGCCCGGCCGCCAGATGGCGATCGACGCCGACCTGGGCGCGGGCGTCATCGACGAGCATGAAGCCCGCCGCCGTCGCGATGAAATCACGGCGCAAGCCGACTTCTTTGGGGCCATGGATGGTGCCAGCAAGTTCGTACGGGGAGATGCCATTGCCGGAATTCTGATCACGATGATCAATATCCTGGGTGGTTTGTTTGTGGGTGTGTTTCAGGCCGGCATGTCGGCGGGCGAGGCGGTTTCGCTCTTTACAAAGTTGACGATCGGCGACGGACTGGTCAGTCAAATCCCTGCCTTGTTAATCTGCCTGGCCGCCGGTCTGCTGGTCACGCGAAGCACCAGGGCAACCAATCTGCCCAGCGAGTTTGTCCGGCAGCTCTTCTCTCGTCCCCAGGCGCTGGCCACCGCGGGCGTGTTTTTGGGCGTCTTGGTTTTCACCGATTTGCCGCGTTTTCCGTTGCTTCTGATCGGTTCGAGTTGCGTGGGTCTGGCAGTGCTCCTCTCGCGGCGAACCCAGCAGGCCAGCCAGCAAGCCGAAGCCCAACGGCGCGCCGAAGAGACCTCATCGCGCGAACCTCGCGTCGAAGACTACCTGGCCACCGATCCGATCGAGATCGAGCTGGGGCTCGGGCTGCTCGCGCTGGCCGATCCGAAGCAGGGAGGTGATCTGCTGGGGCGCATTGGGGCGGTTCGCCGCAACATTGCTACGGAGATCGGCATCATCCTGCCCAAGGTCCGCCTGCGCGACAACCTGCAATTGGCCACCAACGAGTATCGGATCAAAGTCGGCGGCATGCCCACCGCCGACGGCGAGATCTTTGCGAAGAGGTATCTGGCGATCGATTCGGGCACGACGACCGGGCCGCTACCCGGCGTGCCCTCTGAGGATCCGGCGTCCGGGGTGCCGGCCGTTTGGATCGAGTCGGCGCTGCGGGAGCGGGCCAGGCATTTCGGATACAAGGTGGTCGAGCCGGGCAGCGTGTTGGCCGGGCACTTGGCGGCCACCGCCGGCGCCTACGCCGACGAGCTCCTTACCCGGGACGCCACCAAGCACCTGATCGACCAATTGAAGCAAACGTCGCCCGCCGTGGTCGACGAGTTGATCCCGGGCGTGATGAAGCTGGCCGAGGTTCAACAGATCCTTCAGATGCTGCTCGGCGAGCGGGTGCCGATCCGCCAGTTGGGCCTCATCCTCGAGGCGCTGGGCCAGTGCGCGCTGAGGACGAAGGACCCGATCCTGCTGGTCGAACACGTCCGCAGCCGGTTAGCCCGGGCGCTCTCGACGGCGTCTCGCGACCAGGAGAACCGCCTGCGGGTGGTTACGCTCGACCCGGCGCTGGAAGACCGGATTCGCGCAGGTATCGAACACGACGAACGAGGGCTGCACGTTCGGCTCTCGCCGCAGGCGGTCGAGGAGATTTGTCGATGCATCGCCGCGGAGATCGAGCCGCTGATTTCGGAGCACCATACGACGGTGGTTCTGGTCGAGCCGCAATTGCGCCCGGCGATTCGGCGCATGACGGCGTCGCGTCTGCCGAAGCTGGTTGTGCTCAGCTACAACGAGATCACGCGGGACACGAAGATCGAATCGGTTGCCATGGTGGGGGTTGGGGATCAAGGATTAGGGATTGGGGATTAGGGAGGCAAGATTAAATGTTTATGGTTGATAGCCGTGGGCGGAAGCCCACGGTCCACAATTGCTGATCAACAATCAGGATGCGCAAGAAGCACGCACCACGCTCATCTTTTTGGGGTCAAACCGTCATGGACATAAGAACTTATCGCGCGGCGAACATGTACGAAGCGCTGCAGATGGTACGTCGTGAGCTGGGGCCGGACGCCGTGGTGTTGCAGACGCGCGACGTGCCGTCGCGCCGGCTGCTTGGTTGGTTGGCCGCCAGGCGCCAGATCGAGGTCACCGCGTCGGCCGGGGTCAACGTGCCCAGCCGATTGCCTTCACCGCGGCCGACGGTTGCCGCTTCGAGCGTCGCGGCGTCGGTCCCTCGGACGGGTTCGGCGGTGTCTGGGGCGGAGCCCGACGGTCAACTGCAAGGACAATTGACGCGTCTTGCGGGCATGGTGCAGGATCTCTGCCGGCAGTCCGACGTCGGATCGCGGCACGATCTGCCGGAGGCGCTCTTCCGTCTGTTCACCGATCTGATCGAGGCGGACGTCGACGAGAAGACGGCCGGCGAGCTGCTCCAGCGGGTCCGTGCGGAAATACCCGAGGTGGAACTGACCGATCCGGCCTTGGTGAAGGCACGCATAGCGAGGATCATCGAATCGGCGATCACCGTGACCGGTCCCATCCAGGTGATGCCGGCGGCGCACCGGCTCGTGGCGCTGGTGGGACCCACCGGCGTGGGCAAGACGACCACGATCGCCAAGTTGGCGGCCAACTATCGTCTCAAACGTCGCCAGAACGTCGGATTGATCACGGTCGACACCTATCGCATCGCGGCCGTGGAACAGTTGCGGACGTACGCCGACATTATCGACTTGCCGATGCAGGTCGTCTCGACGCCACGCGAGATGCGCGAAGCGGTGCGGCGATTGTCCGGCATGGACCTGATTCTGATGGATACGGCCGGCCGCAGCCCACGCGACGAAATCAAGATTCAAGAGCTCAAAGCGTTTCTCACCGAAGCCGGCGCGGACGAAGTCCACCTGGTGCTCAGCAGCGTGGCCGGCGCTCGAAGCTTGGAACAAACCGCCGGGCGCTTCGCGTCGGTCGGCACCACGGCCTTGATTCTCACCAAACTCGACGAGGCCTCGGGCCTGGGCAACCTCCTCCCCTTGCTGCGGTCAAGCACGCTGCCGCTGAGCT
>Ga0315543_1001154_pt1 | contig 29405 bp, 20 predicted proteins | sample SalMarSW160210MG_2_FD_203098 | JGI IMG/M metagenome (GOLD analysis project Ga0315543, IMG submission 203098) | Salt marsh sediment microbial communities from the Plum Island Ecosystem LTER, Massachusetts, United States - Salt Marsh Sediment SW1601-210 ... | reverse complement strand
TCCAACAACGGCGGAAACAAGGATTCCTTCAACAATACCCCAAAAATGCTGGACGATTTTATTGACGATAAAATTCACAATGGAGATATTATAAATGGGCTACCAACCAAAAGCAAACAGAACCAATTAATAGGTTCTGTTTGCATCTGGTTGTTTATTATTACCTATCCCCTGTGTCCCTTCAGGGTGAACCTTCAGGATGAACCCCTTTCCTGCCAGAACCACTGGTATTGACTGGAAGACTTTCCTGGCAGGAAAGGGGAGTTAAAAAATGAGAGGGGGCTTCGCCCCCTCTCATAAATTCTCTCCCCCTCTCACTCAAAATAATTATCCCAAACTAAATCATAGTTTTGAGTGAGAGGGGGACAAAGGGGGTGAGTATATATATCAACCAAATTCGAACAATACCAATTTGGAGCATAACCGGTATTTTTTTCTATTATATTGGCAATGAGTGTTTTCAAGACTGGCCTGTCATCAACGCCCATCAAAGCCAGGGCACACCAGTGATTGGACGGGACATCACCAGTTAACGTCCACTCCCCTTTCCTCAAGCTGAGGTATGTGGACATCGATTGAAGTGCTGTCAAGGGGATTGCCCAGCAGTATCATCTCCGTAATCCTGGCAAGGGAAGTCAGCGGTGAAATATCGGTTATCTGATTATAGGCAAGGTTCAGCCTGGTAAGGTTTTGCAGCGATGCCAGCGGCGAGACGTCACTCACCATATTCTGCTCAAGGAAAAGCCAGTCCAGATTACCGAGAGAAGCCAGAGCGGAGACATCGGTAATACTGTTCCAGCGCAGGTAGAGCCATTGGAGCCTGTGCAGGTTTTTTAACGGCGATACATCGCTTATCCGGTTATCGGTCAGTTCCAGGACGGTCAGGGCATTCAGCAAAGCGAGCGGCGATATATCCTCAATCTCATTAAATTCCAGATGTAGTTCGGTAAGATTAGCCAGTGAATCCAGCGGTGAAATATCGGTTAACCGGTTGTAACCGAGCCAGAGCGAAGTCAGTCCGGTAAGAGATGCCAGCGGTGAAACATCGCTTATCCGGTTTTCATTGAGCACGAGCCGGGTTATACTTACTTCCATAGAATCGAGCGCGGAAATATCCTCAACTTTGTTCCCGGTAATCTCCAGCACGCTCATTTTCGTCAGGTAAGCCAGCGATGATATATCTTTTATCTCATTAAAATCCAGGTGTAACTCTTTAAGCTCGGTCAGGGAAGCCAGCGGTGATATGTCGTTCACCAGGTTCCGGCGAAGAGACAGGCTGGTCAAACGTGTCAGGGACGCCAGCGGCGAGATATCGCTTATCCGATTTTCGTTAAGCTGAAGGTCAGTCAGCCCAACGCAATACTCCAGCCCGGAGAGATCGGTGATATCGCTTTTCGGTGCGGACAGGGAAGTCAACGATTCCAGTTCCGAGGGCGTTATCGCCCCGCTCCGTTTGTTTATAGCGTCCCTTACCGCTTTTTCAAGGTTCGGGTCGGTAAAAGTGACCGAAGCAGGTACAGGGGTAGCATCGGTGGACGCCTGTTCATCAGACTCTATACCGGCTTCTTCCGTTCCACCGCAGGACACTATAAGCAAGGCAACTGCTGTCAGACAGACTATTACCAGCCACTTTCTTCGCCTTTTCATTAACCGGTCCTTTCAGGGCATACATTCGTGTTTCAGCATATTATCCGCTACCGGCATTGTCAACAAGGCTTAGTGGTTGGTAATTATCAAGACATCATCCACGAATATTACGTCGTCGACCGAAAGCGCCGTGCCGTTAAACCTTATCTTAAAGTTAGAGATAAAGTACTGGGAGTCAGTAATGTAGGTGCTGAAGTAATTCCACTCATTGTTTGTTCCATTACTCAGGTCGTACAGGACCTCCCAGGTGCTGCCGTTAAATATCTCGACGACAGCATCACCGGCCTCGAGTCTCCTCGGGAAGTACCAGAACTCTATGTAGATATTATTCACTGCCGTCGAAGCATCCAGGTCATCCGATGTCATGTCACCGGGATTATTGTACCTGCCCCTGGCTGAATATGTACCGGTATGCGCCTGGTTGTCTCTCTGCGTCCAGGTAGTAGCCCCGTTTCCATCCCAGTAGGCATCCCACGGGCTGCCCTCGAATCCATCGAAGAGCAGAACCAGACCTGTGGGAGTAGCGCTGCTTTCCGAGGAATAGCCGCTTTCATTATCTATCTGGTCGACTGCCGTCACCACGTAGTAATAAGTAACATCATTGCTGACAGTCATATCGGTGTAGGCGCTGATTGGGACCAGACTGCCGTTTATCTTGGTGTAGCCGGAACCGCTGGTGGTGCTACGGTAGACATTGTAGCCGGCGATATCACCTTCACTGTTGTCATCCCAGTCAAGGTCAACGTACAGGTCGCCGCCGGTAGCAACGAATCCGATAGGTGCCGAAGGCGTGGCATCCGGAGTGGCACTCTCTTCGGCGGAGTAGCTGCCCTCGTTAGCGCCCAGGTCAACCGCCGTTACCACATAGTAGTAGGTAACGTCATTGGTAACCGTGTTATCAGTGTAATTACTGGTGGACACCAGACTGCCGTTTATCTGGGTGTAACCTGAGCCGCTGGTGGTGCTGCGATAGACATTATAACCGTCGAGGTCGTCCTCGGTATTATCATCCCAGTCAAGCTCCACCTCGGCATCATGAGGTGTGGCTACCAGTCCGGTAGGCGCCGCCGGAGCGGCATCGGTCGGAGAAACACTTTCTTCGGCGGAGTAAACGCTCTCGCCGGCAATCAAATCGACCGCCGTTACCACGTAGTAGTAAGTGGTATTACCGCTGAGACCGGTATCGATATAGTCGCTTGTCTCCAGCAGGCTGCCGTTTATCTGGGTGTAACCTGAACCGCTGGTGGTGCTGCGGTAAATGTTATATCCGTCGAGGTCGTCCTCTGTGTTATCATTCCAGTCGAGACTCGCCTGTTTATCACCGGGAGTGCCCGCAAGGCCGGTAGGCGCTGCCGGAGGCGGGTCGGTGGGAGTAGCGTCATCTTCGGACGAGTATTCGCTCTCATGACTTGCCAGGTCTACCGCCATCACCACGTAGTAGTAGGTGGTGCCGCCGGTCAGTCCGGTATCCGTATAATCGCTCGCTTCCAGCAGGCTGCCGTTTATCTTGGTGTAGCCGGAGCCACTGGTAGTGCTGCGGTAGACATTATAACCGTCAAGGTCGCTCTCGCTGTTATCAGCCCAGTCGAGACTTACCTGCCTGTCACCGGCGGTTGCCGTCAGCCCGGTCGGGGCTGCCGGAGGCGGGTCGGTGGGAGTAGCGCTGTCTTCTGCGGAGTAACCGCTTTCATTTTCAATCAAATCGACCGCCGTTACCACATAGTAGTAAGTAACGCCACCGGGAAGACCGGTATCAACATACTCACTGGTCTCCACCAGACTAACGTTTATCTTGCTGTAGCCGGAACCACTGGTCAGGCTGCGATAGACGTTATAACCGTCGATATCGCCTTCACCGTTATCATTCCAGTCCAGACTTATCTGTTTGTCGCCGGCAGTTGCCGTAAGTCCGGCAGGCGCCGCCGGAGTGGCATCGGGAGTAACACTAACTTCACTCGAATAACCGCTCTCGCTGCTGGTTATATCCACCGCGGTAACCACATAGTAGTAGGTAACATCATTGGTAACCGTGTTATCCGTGTAATTACTGATGGATACCAGGCTACCGTTTATCTTGGTGTAACCTGAACCGCTGGTGGTACTGCGGTACACGTTATAACCATCAAGGTCGCTCTCGCTGTTGTCATTCCAGTTGAGTTCCACCTCGGCATCATGAGGAGTGGCTGCCAGTCCGGTAGGCGCCGACGGAGGCGGGTCGGTTGGAGTGGCGCTTTCTTCATCGGAGTAACCGCTCTCATTGCTGGCAAGGTCTACCGCCGTTACCACGTAATAGTATGTGATACCGCCGGTCAGTCCGGTATCGAGATAGCTACTGGTCTCCACAAGGCTGCCGTTTATTTTAACGTAACCTGAACCGCTGGTAGTGCTGCGGTAGACATTGTAGCCGTCAAGGTCGCTCTCGCCGTTATCAGTCCAGTCGAGACTTACCTGAGCATCACCAGGCGTGCCGGTCAGACCGGTCGGCAACGCCGGAGGTGGGTCGGTGGGAGTGGCACTGGTCTCAGTGGATTTATCGCTTTCGTTAGCACCCAGGTCGACCGCCGTTACCACATAGTAATAGGTTGTACCGCCGGTCAGTCCGGTATCCGTGTAGTCGCTGTTCTCAACCGGGCTGCCGTTTATCTTGCTATAACCGGAGCCGCTGGTAAGGCTGCGGTAAACGTTGTAGCCGTCAAGGTCGCTTTCACTATTATCATCCCAGTCAAGACTTATCTGCTTGTCGCCGGCGGTTGCCGCCAAACCTGTCGGCGTTGCCGGCGGCGGGTCGGTAGGAGTGGCGCTGTCTTCGCCGGAGTAATCACTCTCGTTAGCGCCGAGGTCGACCGCCGTCACCACGTAATAATATGTGGTACCACCGGTAAGTCCGGTATCGGTGAAATTACTGGTGGATAACAGGCTTCCGTTTACCTTGCTGTAGTCGGAGCCGCTGGTCAGACTGCGATATACATTGTATCCGTCAAGGTCGCCCTCGCCGTTATCGGCCCAATCGAGGTTTACCTGCTTGTCACCGGCGGTTGCCGTCAGCCCGGTCGGGGCTGCCGGAGGCGGGTCGGTAGGAATGGCACTGTCTTCATTGGAGTAATCGCTTTCGTTAGCACCCAGGTCGACCGCCGTAACAACGTAATAGTATGTGGTACCGCCGGTCAGGCCGGTATCGGTGAAATTACTGGTGGAAATCAAGCTGCCGTTTACCTTGCTGTAGCCGAAGCCGCTGGTCAGACTGCGGTAGACATTATAGCCATCAAGGTCACTCTCGCTATTGTCATCCCAGTCTAGACTAACCTGCTCTTCGCCCGCCGTAGCAGTCAGACCGGCAGGAGCTGCCGGGGCAACGTCCGTTGGGGTAGCGTCGTCCTCATTTGAATAGCTGCTCTCATTGGCGCCGATATCGACCGCCGTTACCACGTAATAGTATGTGGTACCATTGGTCAACCCGGTATCGGTGAAATTACTGGTGGATATCAGACTGCCGTTTACCTTGCTGTAGCCGGAGCCGCTGGTAGTGCTGCGGTAGACATTGTAGCCGTCAAGGTCGCCCTCGGTATTATCATCCCAGTCGAGACTGACCTGCTCCTCGCCTGCAGTAGCGGCTAGACCGGCAGGAGCCGCCGGTGCAACGTCCGTTGGGGTAGCGTCGTCCTCATTCGAATAGCCGCTCTCATTGGTGCCGAAATCAACCGCCGTTACCACGTAATAGTATGTGATGTCGTTGGTGACCGTGTCATCCGTGTAATCACTGGTCTCTACCAGACTTCCGTTTATCTGGGTGTAACCGGTGCCGCTGGTAGTGCTGCGATAGACATTATAGCCGTCAAGGTCGCCCTCGCTGTTGTCATCCCAGTCGAGGCTGACCTCTCCCTCACCACCGGTAGCCGTCAGGTTCGTCGGGGAAAGCGGAGGCGTACTGTCGGTCGTAATCGTAACATCATCAACCCAGAACGCATCGCCATAATCAAGCATCGCCGTGTTATTAAACCTTAACCTGAAATTATTCACGAAGTACTGGGAATCACTTATTACCTCGCTAAACTCGCACCAATCGTTATTGGAATAGGTGGAATAAGCGGTCAGGTCGTAATATGTATTCCAGGCAGTTCCGTTATAGGTCTCGACGATTATATCACCGGTATCGAGTGTCTTGGGATTGAACCAGAAGTGAACGGTTATACCGGTGGATGCTGAAGCATCGAGGTCATCGGTAGTCATGTAACCGGTTTCGGTTTCTCTGCCCCTGGCGGCATAGGTACCGGAATATGCCCGGTTATCATTCTGCTTCCAGACAGTGGTCCCGTTTTCATCCCAGAGGTCGTCCCAGGGGCTGCCTTCAAAACCGTCGGTCAGCGTAATCAACCCGACAGGCGTGGCATTACTTTCGCTCGAATAACCGCTGCTGTTGTTCTCTATATCGACCGCCGTCACCACGTAGTAATAGGTGGTCCCCGGCGTCAGGCCTGTGTCGGTATAATCGCTGTTATCCAGAAGAACGCTGTTTATCTTGTCGTACCCGGAACCGCTTGTCAGACTACGGTAGACGTTGTAGCCATCGAGGTCTTCCTCGGTGTTATCATTCCAGTTAAGGTTAATCTGCTTGTAACCGGGCGCAGCTACCAGACCGGTGGGTGAAGCCGGTGGCGGGTCGGTAGGAGTAGCGCTGTCCTCAGACGAATAACCGCTCTCATGACTGGCGAGGTCGAGCGCCGTTACCACATAGTAATAGGTGGTGCCGCCGGTAAGTCCGGTATCGGTGAAATTACTGGTGGATATCAGACTGCCGTTTATCTTGGTATAACCGGAGCCGCTGGTAAGACTGCGATAGACGTTATAACCATCGAGGTCTTCTTCGGTATTATCATTCCAGTCGAGAGTTACCTGCTTATAACCTTCCGTGGCGTCCAGCCCGGTCGGTGCCGAAGGAGCCGGGTCGGTCGGAGTAGCATTATCTTCGGAGGAATAACCGCTTTCGTTAGCCATCAAATCCACCGCTGTCACTACATAGTAATAAGTGGTGCCTCCGGTAAGCCCGGTATCAGTGAAATTACTGGTGGATACCAGACTGCCGTTTATCTTGGCGTAGCCGGAGCCGCTGGTCATACTGCGATAGACATTGTAGCCGTCGAGGTCTTCTTCCGTATTATCAGCCCAGTCGAGAGTTACCTGCTTATCACCGGCAGTAGCTGCCAGGCCGGTCGGGGCTGACGGGGCAAGGTCGGTCGGGACGGCACTGTCCTCGTTGGAGTAACCGCTTTCATTATTTATCTGGTCCACCGCCGTTACCACGTAATAATAGGTGGTGCCGCCGGTAAGACCGGTATCCGTGTAGTCGCTGGTCTCTATCAGACTGCCGTTCATCTTGGTGTAGCCGGAACCGCTGGTCAGGCTGCGGTAGACATTGTAGCCATCAAGGTCGCTTTCACTGTTATCATTCCAGTCGAGAGTTACCTGCTTATTACCGGCAGTGGCGTCCAGACCGGTCGGAGCCGAAGGAGCCGCATCGGGAGTAGCACTGACCTCGCTTGTAGAACTGCTCTCGCTGCTGGTAATATCCACCGCCGTCACCACGTAACAGTAAGTAACGTCGTTGGTAACCGTGTCATCCGTGTAATCACTGGTCTCCACCAGACTTCCGTTTATCTTGGTATAACCGGAACCGCTGGTAGTGCTGCGGTAAACGTTGTAGCCGTCAAGGTCGCTCTCACTGTTATCATCCCAGTCGAGGAGAATTGTGGAATCGCTCGGATAGGCAACCAGACCCGTCGGCGCTGCCGGCGGCGGGTCGGTAGGGATAGCACTGTCCTCGTCGGAGTAACCGCTTTCATTGCTGCCCATGTCGACAGCCGTCACCACATAGTAGTAGGTTATCATGCTGGTAAGACCGGTATCCGTGTAGTCGCTTGTCAATACGGGGGTTTCGTTAACCTTGGTATAGCCCGAACCGCTGGTCAGGCTGCGGTAGATATTATAGCCGTCGAGGTCTTCCTCGGTATTATCGTCCCAGTCCAGGCTTACCTCAAGGTCGCCGGCGGTAGCTACCAGTCCGGTTGGCGTCGCCGGTGCCGGGTCATCGGGCATTTCCCCGACCTCGGAGGAATAAGTGCTTTCGTTGCTTTCCGCGTCGACCGCCGTTACCACGTAATAGTAGGTGGTGCCGCCGGTAAGTCCGGTATCGGTGAAATTACTGGTGGATATCAGACTGCCGTTTATCTGGGTGTAGCCGGAACCACTGGTCAGGCTGCGGTAAACGTTATAGCCGTCAAGGTCGCTTTCGCTGTTATCATTCCAGTTAAGTGTAATCTGGTTGTTGCCGGCGGTAGCATCGAGTCCTGTCGGCGCCGCCGGAGCATGGTCGTCGGGGGTAGCGCTATCCTGGGCTGAATATTCGCTCTCATTGCTGCTGAGGTCGACAGCCGTCACTACATAGTAGTAGGTGGTGCCGCCGGTGAGTTCGGTATCCACGTAATCGCTGGTCTCCACCGGACTACCGTTTATCTGGGTATAGCCGGACCCGCTGGTCAGGCTGCGGTAAACATTGTAGCCGTCAAGGTCGCTTTCACCGTTATCATCCCAGTCAAGACTGACCTGCCTGTCGCCGGCTGTCGCGTCCAGACCAGTCGGTGGATTCGGCGCAGGGTCGGTAGGAGTGGCGCTGTACTCATTGGAATAACCGCTCTCGTTGCTGCCCAGGTCAACCGCCGTTACCACGTAGTAGTAGGTGGTACCGCCGGCAAGTCCGGTATCAAGATATTCACTGGACTCAACCAGGCTGCCATTTATTTTGGTATAGCCGGAGCCACTGGTCAGGCTGCGGTATACATTATATCCGTCAAGGTCATCATCGCTGTTATCGGCCCAGTCGAGGCTCGCCTGCTTGTCACCGGGTATGGCAACAAGACTGGTAGGCACCGCCGGAGGCAGGTCTAGGGGAGTAGCACTGGCTTCGGTGGAATTATCGCTTTCGTAAGCAGCCGAGTCTACTGCCGTCACTACGTAATAGTAGGTAACATCGTTGGTCAATCCGGTATCGGTGTAATTGCTGGTCGATACGAGACTGCCGTTTATTTTGCTGTAGCCGGTACCGCTGGTCAGGCTGCGGTACACATTATAACCATCGAGGTCGCTTTCACTATTATCATCCCAGTCAAGACTGACCTCTTCTTCACCCGGCGTCGCTGCCAGCCCAGTGGGCGCCGACGGTGGCAGGTCCGTGGGAGTTGCATTATCTTCATTAGAGTAACCGCTCTCGTTACTGCCCAGGTCGACCGCCGTTACAACGTAGTAATAGGTAACGTCATTGGTGAGTCCGGTATCGATATATTCACTGGTCTCAACCGGACTGCCGTTTACCTTGCTGTAACCGGAGCCGCTGGTCAGGCTGCGGTAGATGTTGTAACCGTCAAGGTCATTTTCACTGTTATCGGCCCAGTCAAGACTGACCTCCTCTTCACCGAGCGTGACTACCAGCCCGGTCGGTGCTGACGGCGGCGTGCTGTCCGTTATAACCAGCACATCGTCTATCCATACCGCGTCATCGGAATTGGTCATTCCTGAATTATTAAACCTGACCCTGAAGCCGGCGATGAAGTACTGAGAATCATTTATCACCTCGCTGAACTCACACCAGCTACCGTCTACATAAGTAGGATAGCCGGTTAAGTCATAAAAGGTATCATAGGTGCTGCCATCATAGAGTTCGACGATAATGTCACCGGCTTCGACACCGCCCGGGTAGAACCAGAAGTGCAGGGTAATATCGGTTGACGATGTAGCATAAAAATCGTCAGAGGTTAAATATCCGGCTTCGGTTTCTCTGCCTCTGGCGGCATAGCTACCGGAATGTACCCGGGTACCGTTCTGCTGCCAGACGGTTGAGCCGTTTTCGTCCCAGTTATCATTCCAGGGAGAGCCTTCAAAGCCGTCGTCCAGTGTGGTTAAGCCCCAACCGAAGCTCAGAACATCATCTGAACTCTGTTCATCATCAACAAAAAAGGCCCCGGTTGCCCCGACGTAAGTCGCCAGCGACATCACCGTCACGATGACCAGTATTATAATGAGCCATTTCCTTGCCGTCATAACCTGACCCGATTTCTTCTATTCTGAATGAGTTTTTTCCGAACGCTCCATAAATACATGATGATGATTACGATTCCGGGTATAACGATAGCGCATATATATCCATATGGAGTTTTCATAAATTCGGTAAAATAGCCCAGGAAAGGTATATTAAGGCAGACCTTTCCTACCAGGTCTTGAGATGGCACGAGGGAGGAGTCCGGCTTGTTATTGGCGTCGCCTTTGGTCTCGAAGTGGAGCGGTGAATTCCGTTGTATACTATTGACACGATGAGTCACTACGGTCTCGTCTACCCCGGCGAGGTGGAAAGTAATAATGTCCCCCACAACGATTGTTTCCGGGCCTACGGGACGAACCACTACCAGCGAACCGACCTTTAGTTGAGGCTCCATACTGCCGGATAATACAGCGTCTACTCGCCAGCCAAAGTGAGGGGCAAGATAGGTAAACACCGCAGCAGCCATGAGTAAGACTGCTACGGTGTAACCAAGATATTCACCTGTTTTTTTCATAAATAATCCTTTACTGGTTCAGGGTAAAGGTCATGGTGATAACGATACCATCACCCTGGTAGTCGCTGCTTATACTGTTCCTTGCCTTTATAGCAATTTCAAAATCTTTGCTGGCTGAAGCACCTATACTGCTCTGACCGCTTAAATCTGCATTTTTCAAGTCCTGTATGTCTCTGTAACCATTGGAATTACTATCCGTAACACTGGCAAGAAGACTGGAGCCGCCATACTTCAGCATGGTCAATTCCACCAGCGCTGCTGTATCATCTGCGCTTTTATCAGTCGGGTTGGTAGTATCGTCGCTCTCTTCGTAAGTAAACGCCAGGTCCACGGATGAACCGGCAATACTGCCCGTATTTTTCAGTATGATGGTCTCCGGCCCTATCGTATCACCGGGCTCCATATTGGTAGCCGACAGGGTTTGACTCACTCCATCGACGTTATTAGTCTTCAAATCCAGAGTGCCCGCAGCTAACACATTACTGGTTGACGTCTCAATATCGTTGAAGTAAGCCCAGGTACCGACACCAAACATGCCGATTATGAGGAGGACGGCTATTGTCAAACCTAATATTTTCTTCATCTACTCCCTGACCATCTCTTTTACGGCTATATACAGTCTCAGTGTACACTTCACCCGTTACGATAGGGTTAATACAGGCACACGAAATATTACAAAAGTATTACAAAGTGGTTACAAAGGTATTACAATTTGCTTGAACAGGAATTCTGCATACTCCGGAAAGGCAGGATTATTCGTCTCCACGGTCTTCCCGTTGCCGCCGCTCCTATATATTAAGATGTTTTACCAAAATGGTCCCGATTATAGAGTGGAAAGGAGTAATTCAACCGGGCACTAACCATTCCGGAATGATATCTTCCAACCATAACGGTCTTTAGGTACTATTCGGTTTTGGTTGATACATATACTCACCCCCCGCCTGCCGTCCGCCTTAGGCGGACTGCCTACCATAGTCCACCTTAGGCGCACGGCGGGCAGTCCTTTGTCCCCCTCTCACTCAATACCATTGTTTAGTATAGAATAAATATTTTGAGTGAGAGGGGGAGAGGTAATAATAAACAACCAGATGCAAACAGAACCGGTCTTTACGGTCATTGCGTTAAAAAACCTCACGTGTTATAATGGCTTTGTTTGAACTGGATAGTGTCCAGTTCAATTTTTTTTGGAGGTACTGAGAGGGCATATTATGGAACCGCAATACGGAGCTGAAGTAATAGATAAAAACGGCAAGAAACTCGGTACAATCAGCTATCTGATACGGGATATGTGGGACGGAGGAATCAAAAAGTTCATGATTCACAGGAAACCACCTGAAACAGACCTTACCTTTTCTCCCCAGGATGCGTCCGAGATAACTGAGACCACCGTAAGACTTAATATCGCCGTCGAGGAATAAACCCAGGCATGAGCTCACAGAACCACCCGTGATACCCCGGTCACTTCTCCCCATTCGCTTTACCCGCAGGAATAACTCCTTATATAATCGCGTTACTACTCTTTTTTCCATATTGCTAGCTGTAGGGTCTTATTGTATTATTAGTTTGATAGATATAAATGAATATCTGGATAAGGTCAGGGTAGTATTATGTGGCTTCAAACAAGGATGTTTCTGCTTGTAGCACTGCTGTTCGGCATCCTATACGGGGTAATCACCGGTGTGGGCACCTGGCTGGGAGCCGGAGGCGCTATACCTTATATCATCCTGGCTTTTGTCTTTCTCGGTATTCAATACCTCATAGGGCCTTCGCTGGTTGCCTGGACGATGAGAGTGAAATGGGTCTCTGAAAAAGAAGCCCCGGACCTGCATCTGATGGTAGCCGAGCTTGCCGAAGCCGCACATATCCCCAAACCGAAAGTTGGCATCTCACAGATGTCCATACCCAACGCCTTCGCCTTCGGCAGGACCAGGCGTGACGGTCGGGTCTGTGTTACCCAGGGTATACTTAACCTGCTGAGCCGTGAAGAACTCAAGGCAGTACTCGGACATGAGATAGGCCACATTATGCACCGCGATATGGCGATTATTACCCTGATTTCAGCCATACCCATGATAATGTACTGGCTGGCATTCAGCATGATGTGGGGAGGAGCTTTCGGCGGACGACGTCAGGGCGGTAACTACGCCGCGCTTATAGGTATCGGCGCTTTCCTGCTCTACTTCATCACCAACCTGCTGGTGCTTTACGGCTCAAGGATACGCGAGTACTATGCCGACCTCGAAAGCGTACGCCTCGGCAATGAGCCGCATCATCTGGCTACAGCCCTCTACAAGCTCGTTCACGGCAATGCCAGGTTCAGAGGCAAAGAGGAACTGAAAAAGGTGGAGGGAGTCAGGGCATTCTTTCTCAACGACCCCACCCGCTCCTGGTACGAGCTCAGGGAGCTATCACAGATAGACCAGGATATGAGCGGTACCATAGACCAGGTCGAGCTGATGGACATCCGCCAGAAGCAGATACGCCTGGGTACTGCCGACAAAATGATGGAGCTTTTCACCACCCACCCGAATATGCTAAAAAGGATAAAACACCTTTCGACTCTAGTTGTTTAACACGGGCAGTTGGCTCAGTGGTTAGAGCACTCGGTTCACATCCGAGAGGTCACTGGTTCGAATCCAGTACTGCCCACCATACCGGACTCGAAATAAGGTGTGAAAAGGTGACTGGAAAATAAATGGTCGGGGTGAGAGGGTTTGAACTGCCGACCTCTGCGATTCGAACACAGCACTATACCTGTAAAACCCGACTTGATTTATAGTATCCAGGAAAAAGTCGACCCGCTGGACTGATAGCTAACTCCAGATGGCGGTTTATTATATTAAGTTTGTGGAGGGATTTTATGACAATTCAACTGTTGGATAACGTCATCAACCCAGAACCCATCGGCGTTACGCCGAACAAAGGCGTATTCGCTGGGCCTGAAATTCCGGCGAAGTCTCTTGCCTCGCGGCTGGACACGCTAGAAGGCAAAACGATTTACCTGGTGGACATCGGCTACGGCGGCAGTTACAAGTTTATGCTGGCGGTGCAACGCTGGTTTAAAAAGAACATGTCGTCAGTCAAGACCGTACACAAGCGGGTGCCCAGCACCTTCCTTAGCGACCGCGATACAGCGTTTTTTGAAGAAATAAAAGCCAGGGGGGATGCTGCTGTCATTGGGGTGGCAGGCTGAATCGGCTGTGTGTCAGCAGTTGCTGGCGCCAGCATAATACTCGAACAGAAATATGGAATTCCGACGGCACCATTTACAACCGATGCCTTCATCGAGGTTGTTGCGAATGATCGCAAGGCTGGTTATGTGCCTTTCCTTTTCACACCACACCCGGTCATCGGCATGTCCGATGAATCGCTCAAAGGCTATGTCATCGGCACGAACTCGGACAGCGGCAAACCCGTCATCCAGGATATCATCGATAACCTGACAAAGCCGGTAGACCCCGGGAAGCTGAAGTTTAAGGCGGCCAAAGTAGAAAGCAAAGGCGACGCAGGATCATTTCTGAAGCCGGACACGGAAGAAAATCTCCAGCAGCTCTTTTACGATAAAGGCTGGACGGACGGGCTCCCTGTCATCCTGCCGACTGAGGAACGCGTCAAGAAAATGCTCACTGGTACCTGCGCCGATCCTAATGAAATCGTTGGTGAAATGATGCGGTTTGATGTTCGGGGCGTGGTCCAATACTCCGTGCAAAATGTCGCCGTACTGGCGGTGATGGCTGGGGCAAAACCGGAATATTTGCCGGTGATACTGGCAACGGCTGCCAATAAACTGGATGCCATCCAGTCTTCCACTTCCAACTGGTCAGCGATGCTTCTGGTCAACGGGCCGATTCGTAATGAAATCGGCATGAACTCCAGCATCGGCGCGCTTTCTCCAATCAATATGGCTAACTCGGTCATCGGCCGGGCATGGTCGCTGATGTCTATCTGCTGGATGGATATGCGGCCTAAGAGGAACATGTGGTCGTCTCAAGGCAGCAGCCTGAACTACAACAACAACTGCTGCGCAGAAAACGAGGAGGACAGCCCTTGGGAACCTTTCCATGTACAGCACGGATTCCACAAGGATGAAAGCACGGTTAGCATTTTCCGCGGCTGGGTCTTCGTAAACAGCGCGGGCACCGCATCCAAGCGAACGATAGGTGAGGAAATGTGCCTCAATCTGAGCTTCATTCCTCCGACGAATGCCTCAGCAACCATCGTTATGGATCCGATCATTGCCAGGCTACTTAAGGACCAGGACGGTTTTGTGACGAAGCAGGAATATAGTCGCTGGCTTTCTAGGAACATCAAGATGCCGGCCGAAAGATACTGGGGTTTCGATCACGTGGACTGGATGGTTACCCCTCTGGCGATACAGGGAATCGAGCCTTATGCTACATTCAAAAAAGCCAAACCGGATGAGTTGATAACGCCTTATCACGACTCGGAGAAAATCAACCTTGTTGTCGTGGGAGGGGAGACAAACCCACTGTGGAAATACTCTGAATATGGTTATCAGGGTAGTGCTTCTATAGATAAGTGGCGGTAAAATTACTCTGAAATTATAATTAGACATAATAACAATGTCGTTAATTATTTGGGTCTCATTAGCATATCATTATTGTGAATAATCCACAGCTTATACAGAAGTAACTTTCAGGTATTTTGTGACCTTTTAAGAATTCCTGGGATTAAGCTGACTCTGGAATAGACTATAGATATAGCCTTTTCGATGTATCAGACAATTTCCCAGTGTTGGTTCTAGTCCTGTATAGTGGGTGCTACTGTACTATAGGTGGTACCTTTGAATTGGTTTTCATATTATTATAAACCTTATTTAGACGGGGAGTTCGACTCTCCCCCGCCTCCACCACCAAAAGGGTGGGTTTTGGAGAACTAACTCAGGCGTGGAATCTTCTTTTTCACGCCTGAGTTTTTATAATGTTCACAAGTTTATTTAGTAAGTTACGTCCACGTGTTCGTCCCGATATTTACGTGTTGCCCTTTTTGGTCATATTACTGGTTTCTTGTGTTTCTTCAGCTACAATGGAGTCAATCCCTACAATCAATATTAGTGAAGACCCTCAGGTAAAAGATTTACTACTTATTACTGCAGAAATTAACCAGATTATTGGAAATGATTCGGAGGATTGAGGTAAATTTAATAAATATATCAAACCTGACATTGGTGACTTTATCTTTGTTCAGCAAATAATGGTAACATGAAAAAGTGATAGTTCAATGTCTATTCAAGGTTATGCAGGAAAAATCGTAATAGTAGATCTCTCTAATAACACGACTGAAGTGTTTGATTCAACTCCTTACGCCGAACGCTTTATCGGCGGCAGGGGATTGGCAGAGAAACTGTATTGGGACCTTGTTCCAAGGGACACTGCTGCCAGTGATCCTGAGAACTGCCTGATATGTGCGACTGGTCCGGTTACCGGTTTTACCGGTCTTGCCGGATGCCGCTGGATTGTTGCCGGGAAGTCTCCCATCCGTTCACCTGAAGCCTTTTCTTACGGTAATATGGGCGCCCGGTTTGGTGCGATGTTAAAATCCGCCGGTTATGATGCCCTGGTTGTTAAGGGGAAAGCTGAACGACCTGTTACTCTTTTTCTTCACGATGGTCAGATAGAATTTAAAGATGCTTCCAGCCTTTGGGGATTGACAACCTTCGAGACTATTGATGACATTAAGGGGGACCTTGGAAGAAATGTTAATGTTCTTACCATAGGACCAGCGGCTGAGAATGGTGTAGTCTTCGCCACTGCTTTCGCTGATGGTGGTGCCTCTGTTTCGGGTGGCATCGGCTCTATCATGGGCTATAAGAATCTCAAGGCTGTCGCAGTGATAGGTGACCAGAGGTATCAACCCGCATATCCTGATCGACTTAAGAGAATAGCCGACTATATCAGGCTGATACGGAAAGGTACTTTCGATGCTCCATCCCCGTGGGCTATACCGGGTTTAACCGTACCAGAACCATGTTATGGCTGCGGTATTGGCTGCACACGACAGTCATATAGAGGAGCAGACGGGCGTCGTTATAAGTCTTTCTGCCAGGCATCCATGGTTTACTTCTCTCCATCCATGTCTCAGGAGAGTATGCCGAAGGATGCCCGTCTCCTTGGTACACGCCTTTGTGACGCCTATGGTCTGGATACTGCCGTCCTGTCTTCTCTGATCGGTTGGCTGATGGAATGCACACGCCAGGGACTCATTAACGAAGAACTGACTGGCCTGCCGTTATCTGCATTTGGTAATGCTCATTTCATAGAGGAACTCGTTCGTAAAATTTCTTTCCGGGAAGGATTTGGTAATATTCTGGCTGACGGCGCACGAAAGGCAGCTGAGTATATCGGGGAGAAAGCCGTTAGTGCCAGTAACCGGTTCGTTGGCTCTGTCACCGGGGAAAACAGAGACTATGATCCCCGCCTTATTCTAACCACCGCTCTTCTCATGGCCACCGAACCCCGTAAGCCAGTTTCTCAATTGCACGGTATCAGCGGTAATATTCTCATTTCCTGGACGAGTTGGGCGCAGGGACTTGAAGGTGCTTTCTTCTCAACAGAAGACCTCAGGAAAGTAGCTGTTCGTTTCTGGGGCGGCGAAAAAGCGATGGATTTTTCCACCTTTGAAGGGAAAGCCCTTGCCGCAAAGAAAGTCCAGGATAGATCTGCCGTACAGGAAAGTCTTGTGCTATGTGATGTCCACTGGCCCATGCAGGTTACTGCAGCAAACTTAGACGATCATGTTGGGAATCCTGCGGTAGAAAGCAGTCTTTACTCTGCCGTTACAGGTAGAGAAACATCAGAAGATGAACTCTATCTCATGGGGGAGCGTATCATCAACCTGCAGCGTGCCATATGTCTTTGCCAGGGATGGGGAGGCAGGGAAGGTGATCATCTGATGGACTTCTATTTCACCGAGCCGTTGCAAAAAGGAGATGTCTTCTTCAATCCGGAGGGTATCATGCCAGGACATAACAGCGAAATCATTACACGTCTGGGCTGTGTTCTCGATAGAGATTCTTTCGAGCAGCTTAAATCCGAATATTACCTGCTTCGTGGCTGGGATATGATGACCGGGTACCCTACTGCTGAAAAACTACGCGATCTGGATCTTGACGAATTGATAGATCCTTTACAGGGAAAATGATAAAAAATACTCAAACGGTATCAGATAATAGTACGCATGATGTGACAAACATTCCGATTGGCTAAACAAAACACAGCATTGTTTTAGGGAGAGTTCGACTCTTCCCCACCTCCACCATGAAGATAAACGCCCCGATAGACATCATCGGGGCGTTACTATTGATATTTTTTATCTACCAGTCTGGAGGACCTACCTTCTCTTGCTTGTCGTAGCGCTCTGTGTAGGTATGGTTCATACCCCTGATAATATTCCAGCGTTCTTCGTCAACCTGTTCATCCGGCACGGCACGGATAATAGCATCGTGACGCGAGATATAACCGTCCGTGAACTCCGGATGAGTGTGGATAAAGAGATCATTACGCCTGATGCCACGCATGACCCGTTCACCCATCTCCAGCGGGTCCATGAAAACTCTTTGCATGTCTTCCATCGAACGCGGCATTTCTCCTAATCTTTGGGGCGGTCTAGTTTCGCCTTCGTTCCTGAGATGTTCGGGACGATTTTCGAAAGTTGACTGTCCCAGGTTAGTCCTCGTCGGTCCCGGATAAAGAACGGAAACACCGATATTACTGTCTTCGAGTTCGATAGCCAGGCATTCCATGAAACCGGTTACGGCATACTTTGAAGTGCAATATATGGCGACCCCACCAGTAGCTAGAAGGCCGGCGGTCGACGAAGTTGAAACGATATGCCCTTCCTCGCCGTGCTTGAGCATGCGCGGCAGAATTGTCAGCACTCCGTTTATGACACCTCCGATATTTACACCCATTCCATAATCCCAGTCTTTGAAAGTCGTTTGCGCTGTAGGGCCGCCACCGATCCCAACACCGGCATTATTGAAGAGAACGTGTATATTCCCGAATACGGATTCCGCTTCATCGGCAGCCTTCGCGTAGGCTTCACGGTCAGTTACATTCAGCTTGATGGGATAGACATCACCACCGTTTTCCTTAAACCAGGCAACAGCTTCGTCCAGAGCACTCTGACGTGCATCAGCGATGACAACCCTCATGCCGTTTTTTACGAATACTTTGGACGTACCCAGTCCGATACCACTTGCCCCGCCGGTGACAAAGGCGGTTTTACCTTTAAAATTTTTCATTTTTCATACCTCCAATTAAACGTTATAGATTAGGCGAAAATATCTAAATCTGAATACCGCAGGTGCCATCTTTGCATGTTACGGTTCCGGCATACGGAGTGACTTTGGAACTTTTTTGACTCCTGCTTCCTGCTATACGAGTAATCCTCAGATATATTAATTTAGTATACAGAAGATGGACATTATATATCAATGATGTCAGTAATTGACCAACATACTTGAGGAAATGTTCACATATCGTTTTCTCGTCTTACCCTCGGATACACGTGATGGATGCCGATGGTTCCAACCAGCAATGCCTGGCCGATTAATCCCCTGAAGACAGGGATGTTTGCCAGTCGCTTTGGGAAATTTTAGTAATATTCAGTTACAAGGTATTTATTCTTTATTAGAATTGTTCCTTTTTTGTGGGAGATCCCCACTCTCAAGTTACAGGCATGGAATTTTACGGCCCTTTATATATGGGCAGTTTCAAGTGTAACTTAAAGGTCATTCGTTCTATACCCTCAGCTCCAGCAAAGGGGATTCGAACCTTATCATCCGTTGGAGAGTAGATACCAGCTATGGGTTCCACTTATTATTTAGTAGCACCTACCTCTCTGGACCGGAATCAGCATATCTGTTAGCTAACAGATATGCCAACATAATCCATGTAAGCATACGCGTTAGCTAACGTAGATGCTTACGCCACCCAGACTAGAACATGTGTTATCTAATACGTATGCTCCTGATATCTATTGTAGATATGTTATCCTGTTTAAAAATGTAGATACTCTTGTGATAAATACAACCTCCAATATTTGTTAAAAATAAGAGATAATCAATCCTTTTTCTTTTGCTTTGATTTATTGTAAGATTGAACATCTATCCCGCTAGCGAACGGTATTTCACTGCTCGCATCATTAGTTCGCCAAGGGGGATAAAGGGGGATGGGGTAAAATACAAATCAGATATAACACAGGTTTAACGGCTGGTAATTATATGGTAAACCAAAACCGAATAGAACTAGAAATAGCTTTTTTGACAATATCGTAACTCGATGTTATCATGTAGGTTACTATTGGAGTAATGAACATCATTAGGCAGGTGATGGTGGTTGTCTAGTACCGAAGCACTATACTTGGTGCTTCTTGTTGTCTGTATCATTCTTTCCGCTTTCTTTTCCGGCTCGGAAACCGCTTTTATCTCACTGCAAAGAATAAGACTGGAGCATCTGGTCAGCACCGAGGTAAAAGGGGCGAAGCGGGTCGCCAGAATGATTCAAATGCCGGAGGAATTCCTTTCAACCGTATTGCTCGGCAACACGTTTGTAAACACCGCCGCATCGGCTCTAGCTACGGCTCTGGCAATTACCCGCTGGCCCGAGCACGGTATACTTATCGCCACCGTGGGGACCACCATAATCCTGCTTATTTTCGCCGAGACCACCCCCAAAACCGTGGCGGCCCATCATGCCGAGCGGATCTCTCTATTAGCCGTCCGCCCTCTGGAGATAATTTCCTGGCTTCTTACCCCTTTCGTGTTCGTATTGCGAAAGATAGTCCTGGGTCTCGGCAAGCTTACCGGCGGAGAGCCGGAGCAGAGGTCTCTGGCTACGGCGGAAGACATTCGTAACATGATATCGGTCGGTCATAAAGAAGGGACGGTCGAAGAAAACGAAGCCAGGATGCTGCATAAGGTCTTCGATTTCGGCGACAGACCCGTTCGAGAAGTTACCATACCCCGCCCCGAGGTTATAGCCATCGAGCAGGGCTCTACGATAGCCGATTTCCTCTCTCTCTATTCTGAATCACCAATATCACGGTTTCCCGTCTTCCAGGAAAATATGGACAATGTGGTGGGAATCCTGTCCATTAAGGATGTGTTGATGGGCCTGGCAAAGGGTGATATTACCAGACAGTCACTTATCGATGAACTGGTACGTCCCGCCTATTTCACACCCGAGACCAAACTTATCAACGAACTTTTTGCCGAGATGCGTGATAATAATTTCCGGGTTGCCGTAGTGATAGACGAATTCGGCGGCACGGCCGGTATCGTCAGCCTGAGCCGGCTGGTCGAGGAAATCGTCGGGCCGGTTGGTGATGAGCTGGCGGCGGCTGAAAAGGAGTATGAGGTAATCAATCTATACACTTTCCAGATTGACGGCGGCATGCGTATCGAGGAAATAAACGAGGAGATGGAGCTGGAACTGCCCGAAAGCGAGGACTACGAGACGATAGCCGGCTTCATACTCAGTCTTACCGGGCATATCCCTAGACAGGGTGAGCAGTTAAGGTATAAGAATGTAAAGCTTGTAATTACAAAAATGCGCGGAATGAAGATAGAGGAAGTATTGCTGACCAAAGAATAGCCGGAGTGAAACGGGAAAGTGCTGCTGCAGAGAATTATGAATTATCAGGAGAGCTTGCTGAAGACATATGGACGGTAATGAGACTTTATATTTCATATTACTTATCGTTTTCCTGGTGCTGACTGCGTTCTTTACCAGCTCGGAGACCGCTTTTTTCTCTCTCCAGCGTGTAAGGGTAGAACAGATGGTAACCAACAAAGTCAGAGGGGCGGAAAAAGTATCCCGTCTGATACAGAGACCGGACAGGCTTCTTTCCATCATACTGCTGGGAAACAATCTGGCTGTGACGGCGGCTTCGGCTCTGGCTACGGTGCTGGCTATATCAATCTGGGGTGAGAGCGGTATTATATACGCCACCATAATACTGACCATCGTTATACTGGTGTTTGTCGAGACCACCCCGAAGACGGTAGCAAACCGTCACCCGGAGAAATTCTCCTTTATGCTCGCCCGCCCGATAGAGATACTGTTCTGGGTGTTTTCGCCGCTGGTGTTCATACTTAGCTGGATATCTTCCGGTGTCACCAGAGTGGTGGGAGGTACGCCCGTTCCCAGGTCGCTGGTCAGCGATGAGGAAATCCGCACCATGATATCGGTAGGGCATAAAGATGGGACGATGGAGGAGACCGAAGCCAAGATGCTGCATAAGGTCTTCGAATTCGGTGACCGACCGGTACGCGAGGTTATGGTGCCGAGAACAGAGGTGGTATGGATTGAGAAAGGCACTGCCCTGGGCGATTTTCTCAAGATATACGCGGAATCGCCTTTATCCCGCTTTCCCGTATATGAGGATAACACGGATAACGTTGTAGGTATGCTTGCCGTAAAAGATGTGCTTATGGCGCAGGCCAAGGAGACGATGACGCCGGAAGACATGATAGACGAGCTTATCCGCCCTGCTTACTTCACTCCCGAGTCGAAGTATGTCGATGAGCTCTTTAACGAGATGAGAGACAGGAACTACCGTGTAGCGGTGGTCATCGACGAGTACGGTGGTACCGCCGGGATAGTCAGCATCAGCGGGCTGGTGGAGGAAATCGTTGGAGCCGTGGGTGATGAATTCGCCGAGGCGGAGAAGGAATACGAGGCTATCGACGAATATACCTTCCAGATTGACGGTGGTATGAATATCGAGGAAGCCAACGCGGAAATGGAACTCGAATTACCCGAAAGTGAAGACTACGAGACGGTGGCAGGTTTCGTCCTCAGTCTTCTGGGACGTATACCAAGGACAGGCGAGAGGTTACGGTATAAGGGTATGAATCTGGCGATTACGGAAATGCGCGGGATGAAGATTGAGAAAATCGTGCTGGCAAAACCAAAAATAAAGAGCGAAGATGCAGCGTCTTAGAATAAGGTTCGCCAGGGGAGAGGAGATTAAGTATATCTCCCACCTGGATATAATGCGGCTCTGGGAAAGAGCCCTTACCCGGGCGGATATACGGATTGCTTATTCGGAGGGATTCAGCCCTCATCCCCGGTTGTCGCTCGCCGCCCCTCTTGCCGTGGGAGTGACAGGCGAAGCCGAGTTGCTCGATATATTTCTCGCCGGGACGGTATCTCCGCACTGGTTTACCGCGGCTTTAAGCAGACAATTACCGCCCGGTATCGAAATACTGGGAGTGAATCAGATAGGCCCGAACCTGCCGTCTCTCCAGTCGCAGGTCAGATATGCCGAATACAGGGTCGAGCTGGAAACGGAGGATGGTCCGGAGGATGTGGGTTCGGCACTCGCATCACTCCTCTCGCTGGACAGCCTGCCCTGGTACCACGAGAGAGATACAGGACGCCGTAACTATGACCTGAGAGGTTTAATCGATGACCTGTGGCTGGTTTCCTCCGAACATGATGTCTGTACAATAGGGATGAGATTGCGTTGTGACAGCGGCGGCTCGGGAAGACCGGAGCAGGTTGCCCTTGCTCTGGGCTTTACCCGCTATCCTCAATCGGTACACCGTACCAGGCTTATCCTGGGCAGCTAAACCGCCGAAAAACTGAGATATACCGATTTGAACCGAACCTGTCGTAGCCTCTATAATTATATCAGGGAAACAAACGAGGGGTGGACGATGAAGGGTTTATTACTGGCTGTTCTCTTTGTTATTGCCATTATCGGGGTCGGTATCGGTCTCAGCGCTTTTGCCCACGTTAATTATATCGACGACGTTGCTGTTGCCGGAGAAGGCGGCTTTAATGAAGGATTCGCCCGGGGTTATGAAGACGGTCTCAGAGAAGGAAGCGAAGCCGGCTATCAGGAAGGAAGCAAGGCTGTCTACGCTCAATCTGAACGGATAGACGACGAAAACCTCGACGCTTATTATATAATGTATAATCCCACATACGATGAGGTCATCGATATCCTGGCGGAAGAAGAGCTGGACACTTTCGAAAAAATCCACGATTACGCTTTGAGTAACGGTATCCGCGTGGGCTATGTCAGATGCCGCGTTACGCTGGAAGCTCCGGAGGCAAAAACCTACATATACCATCTGGCTATTTTTGATACCGTTGACAGAGGTCCTCTTATTATCGAGCCGTGGTCGCACAGGGTAGTAAAGGTGGAAACCGGGGAAGAATACCGGGGACTATACGAACCGGTTGAGCCGGGTGTCGAAGGAATCGTTAATAAGGTGACGGTAGTATGGTAGGTAGAAGAAAATATAAATATATCGAATTACACGACACCAGTGGTGTCAGTCTTCTGGTGGCTATAGGTAAAATCATCCTGGCTATGTTTATCCTGATAGGATTACTCGTAATTCTGGACATATTTGTCTACCTGGGAGTCGTGGGTGGAAGATATGACGCCGAGGTTCAGGCGGCTTATGACAGCAGCTACGATGAAGGTTATGCCCGGAACTATACGGCCGGATACCGTGAAGCGTACGGGAAGGCTTATAGTAAAGGCTACGTTAAGGGACTGGAAATCAGCGAAGCTGTCGGTGCTCATGCGACAACAGGGAGTCTGGTAAAACTCCATATCCTTGATTATAAAGAACTGAAAGCTTTCCTTGCCGAGGATAGGACTGACTCCAATGAATACATAAGCGGCGAGTACTCGTGTTTTGATTTTGCCGCTGCGCTTAATAACAGTGCTGAAGCTTATGGTATCCGGGCGGCGTACGTTAGCATTCGCTCCGAAAAGTGGGCCCATGCCCTGGTTGCCTTTGACACCGTGGACAGAGGGGTGGTATTTATCGAACCTCAGTCTGACAGGGAAGTAGAGCTGGTTATCGGCAAACCCTATCCGTGGTGGATGTCGGGAGCCAGCAGCCCGATACATACTGCAAACCCTGTTGAAGAAATCCGGATAATCTGGTAAGGATTAACAAAATTTTATCGGAGAATAAATGGCTTCCAATAAACAACGGGACCGGCAGACGCTTGAGCAGAGGATTCTTCACTTCATCCGCGAAAACGGCCTGACATCGGGAAAACGCAGGGTACTTGCAGCCGTATCCGGCGGACCGGACTCGGTATGTCTGCTTAACATCCTGAACGCACTGAGCAATGAGCTTGGTATAGAGCTGCACGTGGCTCATCTCAACCACCGCCTCCGGGGTAAAGAGTCGGAGGCCGACGCCCGGTATGTTGCCCAACTGGTGGAACGGCTTGGTATCCCCTCGACTATCGAAGAGCGTGACGTGAAGGCTTACCGTGCCCTGCGCCGCAATTCGCTGGAGGAAGCGGCCCGCGAGGTGAGGTATACCTTCTTTGCTGAAACGGCTGCTATTCTTGGGACTGACTGCGTGGCGGTGGGGCACACTTCCGATGACAATGTGGAGACGATACTGCTGCACCTTGTCAGGGGGACGGGTACCAGAGGGCTGCGGGGCCTCCAGCCGAGAACGACCTGGCGCTCGGAAGACAAAAGCATCGAAGTTATAAGGCCGCTGCTCTGTATAAGCCGTGAGGAGACGGTCGATTACTGCCGTAAAAATAACCTTGAACCGAGGATTGATTCTTCGAACCTGACGATGTCACCGCTGAGAAACAGAATCCGTCACGAGCTATTACCTCTGCTCGAAAGCTATAACGAGCGTGTGACCGACGCTCTTCTCCGGACTGCCCGTATTGCCGGCGACGAGCTCGATTTTCTGGATAGAGAAATTTCCCGTTTATGGGATAGCATAGTCCGGTTACAGGGAGAGACGGTTGCCCTGGATAAGGAAGGGCTCCTTGCGCTGCCTCCGGCCCTGCAGCGTCACCTGCTCAGAAAAGCTATAGAAGATGTTTCGGGCAGCCTGAAAGATATCGAGACCCGCCATATCGAGGATATCCTGGAGGCGTTAAAAAAGCCGGCGGGGAAAAAGCTCAATCTGCCGGCAGGTCTGGTCTTTATCGTGGAGTATGACCGTTTCCTGCTGACCGGAGAACCGGCGGCTTTGTCTCCGTTTCCTCCGCTAGACAGTGTAGTCAGCCTTGAAATACCCGGAGAGACCGTATTTCCCGGTTGGCGTGTATCGGCATCGGTTATAACACCGGAGCAAATGAAGTCCGGAGACGATGATTATATTGCCTGTCTAAGCCTCGATGAAACCGGCGATAAGCTGACGGTACGTTCCCGTGAAACCGGCGACAGGTTTCAACCGCTGGGTATGGACCAGCCGAAGAAGCTGGGCGAGTATATGATAGATGAAAAAATCCCCCGTGCCTGGCGTAAGCGGGTACCGGTTGTCTGTTCACCGGAGCATGTCGTCTGGGTTGTCGGCTGGCGTATCGACCAAAGGTCTAAAGTTACTGAGGACACACGACGAATATTGCGTCTGGAATTCAATAATGTCTCCCGGGCTTGACCAGGTAGTTAATCTGAAGTTATATACCATCGAATATCGGGTATATTGCCACTATTGACTTACAGTGTTATACTCTGGCATATATTAGAATGTGGGGGCGGGATATAAAATGAGGAGAGCCGATGGTCGTGACTGGGATGAGCTGCGGCCGGTAAGAATAACTACAGGATACCAGAGTTTTGCCGAGGGCTCGGCACTAATTGAGCTGGGAAAGACCCATGTGCTGTGCTCGGTCACTTCCGAGGATAGAGTGCCCGGTTTTCTCAGAGACAGCGGAGGCGGCTGGATTACGGCTGAGTACGCCATGCTGCCACGCTCTACCGTTACCCGGAACCCCCGCGATTCAGCGATAGGCAGGGTTACCGGCAGGAACCAGGAAATACAGCGTATTATCGGTCGCTCTCTGCGGGCAGTGGCCGACCTTAATGCCCTCGGTGAGAGGACGCTGGTGGTTGACTGCGATGTGCTCCAGGCGGATGGTGGAACGAGGACTGCCGCCATCACCGGCAGTTACGTGGCGCTCTACCTGGCGATGCAAAACCTGGCTGATATGGGGATTATTTCAACGATACCCCTGAAGAGTGCCGTAGCAGCCACCAGTGCCGGCGTTCTGCATAATAACAGGCTGCTGGACCTGTGCTATGACGAGGACTCCAATGCCTGGGTAGATTTTAACGTGGTCATGACCGGCCAGGGTGAGTTCGTTGAGGTGCAGGGTACGGCTGAAGGCAAACCTTACACCAAAGAGACGATTGATTTTCTTATCTCACTTGCGGAAAAGGGTATCAACGAGCTGTTTGAAATCCAGCAGGAAGCCCTCTCTGCGGCAGGGATAGTTTAGTTATCAGGGTCTGACCTGTCCGTTGCCGTATATAATCCATTTGTATGTGGTCAGTTCCTTCAAGCCTATAGGTCCGCGGGCGTGCATTTTCTGAGTGCTGATGGCTACCTCTGCCCCCAGGCCGAACTGACCGCCATCCGTGAAGCGGGTACTGGCATTTACGTAAACACAGGCGGCGTCCACCTCATTGAGAAAGCGTGTGGCTGAGGTGTAGTCCTCGGTGACAATAGCCTCATCTGCCCCGGAACCGTAACGCGTGATATGCTCTATAGCCTCGTCCAGGGAGTCCACCACCCTGACCGCCGCAACCAGTGCCAGAAATTCCTTGCCCCAGTCCCCGGATGTAGCCGGCTTCAGCTTCAGCGAAGAGTCCGTTTTGAGAATGGAAAGGGCTCGCTCATCGCAGTGCATCTCCACTCCTGCCTTTGCCCATTCGGCTGCAACTCCGGGCAGGTAGTTTTGAGCAATATCGGCGTGGACGAGCAACGTATCCAGGGCATTACATACCGAAGGTCGCTGGACCTTGGCATTGAAAGCGATAGCCACCGCCTTATCTATATCAGCGCTTTTATCGACATAGGTATGGCAAACACCGATACCACCGCTCATCACCGGCATAGCCGCATTCTGGCTGACCAATTTCTGCAGCTCCGAACCGCCTCTGGGAATAATCAGGTCGATTGTATCACTCATCTTGAGCAGGTGATTAAGTAGGGTTCGGTCGGTATTCTCGATGAACTGTATCGCCCCTTCGGGTATCCCGGCTCTGGTAGCTGCCTCATGGACTACACCGGCAAGAGCGCTGTTCGAATGAACAGCCTCCTTGCCGCCCCTCAAGATGGTGGCGTTTCCTGATTTCAAGCAGAGGACTGAAATGTCTATAGTGACATTGGGCCGGCTTTCATAGATGGCGCAAATGACACCAAAAGGCACCTGTTTTTTACCGATAATCAGGCCGTTAGGCAGAGTGCGCATATCGGAAACCTCGCCGACAGGGTCGGGGAGGGTTACCACCGTCATCACGTCACGGGCTATGCCCTCGAGGCGGTCTGAATTGAGCAGCAGCCTGTCCAGCATTGCCTCGTTCATCCCTGAGTTCCTGGCTTCCCGGCAGTCGATTTCATTGGCGGAGAGTATTTCGTCCTTCTTCGCTATCAGGTCGTCGGCGATATTCGCCAGAGCCTTATTCTTTATCTCCGTGGAGATATAAGCCAGCCGGCGTGAAGCCGTTTTGGCTGCTTTCCCCTTTTCTTCGAGTTCTGATACTGCGTCTTTCATTGTGTGCTCCTGTAATTGCCTGAGGTTATTGTAGCATAAGTTTCGTTTTTGAGTATTTCTATGATTCCTGCGTAAGTGTGAATCTAGAAATCGTTCCTGTTTAAACCAACCTGGATTCCCGCCTCCGCGGGAATGACGGAAGGAATCAGAATTCATTGGTTTTATAATGTCCCGGCAGATGAGGTAATAGTCTTGAACTGGATACCCGGGAATTCATCTTTGAGTCTTCTGGAGGTTACTTCTATGGCTTCGCCGGCTATGTCTATTCCTATCCACTGCCTGTCCAGCTTCCGGGCGGCGACGAGCGTGGTACCGCAGCCGCAGAATGGGTCTAAAACAATATCGCCTTCCTTAGAGCTGGCTCTGATGATACGTTCGAGCAGGGCAAGTGGTTTCTGGGTGGGATAGCCGAGTCGTTCTTTATACGGACCGTGGAGCGGGTCGATATCCGCCCACCAGTCTTCAGGGACCTTGCCGTCGTGTTTCAGGTAGTACCTCTTGCCGTATTTAAGCCAGTATCTGCGACCATGCTCGTCGGTGAAGTACGTCCGGTTCGTCCTGTCCACCAGGATATCTTCGTAGTTGAAGACCCATGTATCGGACTTCGTATAGAAGAAGATGGTATCGTGTTTTCGGGCGAAGTACTTTCTCGACCTACCGCCGCCTTTGTAAGACCAGGCAATCTCGTTCCTGAAGTTTCTCGCTCCGAATACGCGGTCGAGAATGATTTTCAGGTAGTGGCTGGCGGTGGGGTCGCAGTGAAGATAGAGAGAGCCGGTGTTTTTCAGAACGCGGTGTATCTCCAGCAGACGGGGAGTCATCATCACCAGGTACGCCGTGACCGGATTGGTGCCGATTCCTTCCACCATCCCCTCAATGAACTTACCCAGCTCAGGTGATACTTCGAGCAGGATATTATGCAGGGTGTCCTCCGCCGTGACGTCCCAGGTCCAGGTATCGGAGAAAGCCTTTACCAGTGCTCTCCGCCTGCCTTCGCTCTCTTTATAGAGCAGATTGTAGTCCCGGTTGCTGCCGAAAGGCGGGTCGAGGTATATCAGGTCTATTGAACTATCCGGAATATACCTGCGCAGTATCTCCAGATTATCACCGAGATAGAGGGTATTCGTTTTTATTACAGTCATTATCTACAGTTACCTAACTGCTCTTCGGTATCTCCGTTCAAATATTACTCCATGTCGTCATTTCAGTATTTTTCAACATCGTCATTCCAGCGAAGGCTGGAATCCAGACCCATAATATCCTGATAGAGGTCTTTCCACTCCGGATTCATTTCTTCAATCAGTCTAATTTTCCATCTCCTGTGCCATGATTTCAATTGCTTTTCACGCTGGATAGCAGAATCCACATTATCATGTTGTTCATAGTATACAAGCCTATGCACTTTATATTTTAAGGTAAATCCCTTAACCAGGTTGTTCTTATGCTCATATACTCTTCTAACAAGGTTATTGGTAATGCCGATATAGAGCGTCCCGTTACGCCTGCTTGCCAGTATATATATGTAGTATGTTTTCAATAGTACACTTCTGGATTCTGGCCTGCGCCAGAATGACGGGGGTTATAAATTTTCAATTATCCCATTACTAGATGAGAACAGAAGTTTCAG
>Ga0315543_1001152_pt1 | contig 29417 bp, 25 predicted proteins | sample SalMarSW160210MG_2_FD_203098 | JGI IMG/M metagenome (GOLD analysis project Ga0315543, IMG submission 203098) | Salt marsh sediment microbial communities from the Plum Island Ecosystem LTER, Massachusetts, United States - Salt Marsh Sediment SW1601-210 ... | reverse complement strand
CTCAATACTCTACTTGGTTTAATATCTGGCTTAATCTTTGGTGCTGGCTTGGCCTTTCTCTCGGAATACGGGGATAAAACCATCAAAACCGAGGATGAGGCCAAGAAATTGCTAAATCTTCCCATTCTTGGAGTAATCCCTGGGCCCGGTGCTCCAGGTAGATATGGTTACACATACTCATACCGGTCCAGCAAAAAGAAGAAACGAAAAGAGATTAGAGCTAGCATTCTTCAAGAAGGCAAGACTCCTATAGAACTAATCACCCGGGATCTCCCCCAATCCCCCATCTCAGAAGCTTACCGGGCTCTGGTAACTAATTTGCAGTTTGCTGAGCTAGACCGAAAGCTAAAGACTCTGGTAGTAACCTCATCGATTCCTCTAGAGGGCAAGACTTCCGTAGCCATAAACCTAGCCATAACTTTAGCCTCAGCTGGCGAGAAGGTTCTTCTTGCTGATGCAGATTTGAGGTTCCCTAAGATCCATAAAGTTTTCAAATTAGACCCGGATCCCGGCCTTACTAATGTTCTCATCGCTAACAAAAGCCCCTATCAGGTGATACATAGTATAGAGGGAGTGGATAATTTAGATCTTCTCACCGGTGGTTCTCTGTCTCCAAATCCCTCGGAGCTCCTGAGGTCTTCCCAGATGAAAAAGTTGATCTTATTCTTAGGGGTTCAAAAGGAATATGACCGAGTACTGTTTGACTCTTCTCCTCTTCTTGGAGTAGCCGATGCCCCTATTTTGAGTTCAAATGTAGACGGCATCCTCCTGGTACTAGCAGCAAATGAAGTAGATAGACAAGCAGCCCAAAAAGCTAAAGAGTCGCTGGCAAAGGTAAAAGCTCACATTTTAGGGATCATTTTAACCAAAGTAAAACCTGAACACCGTGGCTACGGAGAATACTATTATCACTACTACTCCAATGAAAACGAAAAGATTTAACAAAAAGAAGGTAGTTTCTCTTACCTTTGCTTAAAAGGAAGAGCCGCGACTATCTAAAGGCAACCAGAGGAGATTGTTCATGACACAGGAAGAAATGCGAGAATGGATGAAAAAAATAATAGAAAAATACTGGATAGATGAGAAAAAACTGGAGGAATTGGATAAAGAAATAGGGGCTTGTAGGCGGAAAGAGCAATTTTGGGATAGTTATATAGAGTATTTGAATAGCATAGATCGTAGTAGTACTAGCTATGATATTGAGGTTATATTAGAGTGGTGTGAGGAGGAGAAGAAAAAGCTCTCGGAGGAGTCAAAAGAGGTAAGTAAAGAGAGGGCAAAAAGGGATTTATGTGAGAGTGTGATAGATTTTTTCAAGTTGAACAACAAGTTGAACAAAGAGGGATAGGAAGGATCACGCTCAGTAATACCCGCGAGCCTGCGGTTTCTCTCGTAGACTAAGAAAATGTCTAAGGCAGCAAATCCCTATGGAGATGGAAAAGCAGCAAAGAGGATTGTGGAGGTATTGAGGAGAGGTGAGTAAGTATGAAGAAAGTCTGCGTCATCGGTCTCGGATATGTCGGGTTATCCACAGCTTGTGTCCTAGCAAGCAAGGGATTTAAAGTCATAGGAGTGGATGTAAACCAAAAATTGGTGGAAGGCCTAAGTCAAGCTAATATAGATCCTCTCGAGCCGGGATTGGCTATTTTAGCAAATTCAGCCATAAAATCAGGTAATCTTATTCCCAAATTCAGTCCACAGGAGGCAGATGCATTCATAATCTGTGTTCCCACTCCTCCTACCGAGGAAAACAAAGCAGATCTTAGCTATGTAAAAACTGCGGTTAAAAGTGCCTTACCTTATTTAAGAAGAGGAAATTTGGTTATTCTGGAATCTACGGTCCCGCCAGGAACCACCAAAGAAATTGTCAAACCGATCTTAGAGAAAAACGGGTTAAAAATAGGAAACGGCCTATGTCTAGCCTATTGTCCAGAAAGAGTTCTTCCAGGAAATATCCTCAAGGAGTTAGTGGGAAATGACCGCATAATTGGAGGAATTGACGTGGAATCCGCCGAATTAGCCAAAGAAATTTATCAAAGTTTCGTGGAAGGAGAAATCTACCTTACCGATGCTACTACAGCAGAAATGGCAAAACTGGTGGAAAATAGCTTTCGTGATGTGAACATTGCCTTCGCTAATGAGCTTTCCCGAATTTGTGATAAGCTTGATCTTAATGTTTGGGAAGTCGTTGGACTGGCTAATAAGCACCCTCGGGTGAATATCTTGAAGCCAGGTCCAGGTGTAGGAGGTCACTGTGTTGCGGTGGACCCTTTCTTTATCGTAGAAAAAGCTCCAGAGGAGGCAAAGTTAATAAAAACTACCCGCCGGGTTAACGACTCGATGCCGGATTATATAGTTGAAAAAGTAGAAAGGGCTGTAAAACAAGCACATATAAAAACCCCCATTATTGCCTGTCTCGGTATAACCTACAAGGCAGAAACCGGCGACCTTCGAGGAAGTCCTGCCTTAAACATAGTAAGAAGATTAAGAGAAAAGGGCTATACTATTCGAGCCTACGATCCTTACGTTAGGGATTTTGCCGAGTTCCCTCTTTTTTCTTTAGAAGAAACAGTAAAGAGTGCAGACTGTCTGGTCTTACTTGTAGACCATAAAGAGTTCAAGGGGATCAACCTCCACGCGCTCCTCAAGAAAATGCGAGGTAGCCTTATCATAGATACCAGGGGAATATGGCTGTGTAATGAACCGACTCATCATCAAAGTTTTGAAGATAAAAGGCACCTGTCCAGTTTATCAAGTCGGTGACAGCATATTCATCAAGGAACCACAAGAATGAGCCTGCGACAACTAGCAAAAAGGCGTCTTCCATATCCTGCAGAACAGGGTCTCAAATATATGTACGGAGCCATACCTCTTCAATTTCGTTATGGCAAACTCTTCTGGAAAACCTATAATTTCTTACAGCAATCCCAGTGGTGGAGCCAAGAGAAGTTGGAAGAATATCAGATGCAACAGCTAAGCACACTTTTGCATCATGCTTGCGAGAATGTACCTTATTACCGAAGGGTATTTGAGGAAAATGGAAGGAAAAGCAAGAAGAGGAAGGAATCCTCGAAGAGGACAAATTATCCAAATACCGGCAAAGAAATTCCTGAATAGTAGAGCCGGTAGGGGTTAGACAGAGAAGGTGAAGTGAGAAGAGGTAAAGAAAATGGGGAAAAAGACTGTAGCGTATGTGGTTGCTGGAGTGTTGATTTTGGTTCTTGGTGTTGCTTCAGCACCAGCCAGGGCTGAGTATAGTCTAAAGATTCTGACAGGCCAGTACAGCCCTCATTTGCGTAAAATAAATGAGGACTTTGATAAGCACTGGAATAATCAGTGGGGTACCGATTTTGAGTTTAAAGGGGGAGCGATCTCCGGTTTGGCACTGGGATGCGATGTCGGTCCTCGGTTTGAGATCAGACTGGAGGGTTATAGTTTCGAGTCTAAAACAGGTGATACCTACCGTAAGTCCTGGGAGGACTCGTCGGGTCTCTGGGAGTATTATTACCATGAGGACTTTAAATTGACCGTTGCTGCGGTGATCGTCTTGGGGATCTACAAATTTTCCCCCTTTTACGTGGGAGCAGGAGTAGGCTCATTTTCTAGTAAGCAACAATGGGTTCAGGAATACAATGGATATTTGAACGGATTTTGGATGGATTCGTATTCTTGGAGTAAGTCTGATACGGATAGCCCCGGAGGTCTGGTGGTTTTGGCGGGATTCAGCTTTGGGTACAAGCCAGTTTCCTTGAATCTCGAGGCTCGCTACGTTATGCTTGCCAAGGGCAAACTCGAAATCAACTGTCATACTTGGGATACCGAAGCTGACCTCAGTGGTTTACAGCTTAGTCTCCTGGCGGGAGTTACATTTAGGTAATGGTTTCTTGGATATCTGCTACGCGCATCTTTTCTAGAGGATTTGGGAGGCTTTAGCTTGCCAGCTTTCTTCGTCCCTAGGGTATTAAGCACAGAAAAACAGCACACATAGAGGAAGCATTTATCCAAAAAAGTAATGGTGGAAAGAGTACCTGTTTGGGCGCTTTGATTAGATTTGATAGAGAACTACAAAAATGAACCTACGAGAATTAGCAAAAAGGCATCTTCCATATCCTGTAAAACAGGGATTCAAGTATATCTACAGTGCCATTCCTCCTCGTTTTCGTTATGATAAAGTCTTCCGGGAAACCTATAATTTTCTTCAGGAGTCCCAGTGGTGGAGTAGGGAAAAATTGGAAGAGTACCAGATGCAACAGTTAAGTAGACTTTTGTATCATGTTTATGAGAACGTGCCTTATTACCGAAGAGTATTTGAGGAAAGAGGATTAAAACCTAAAGATATCCAGGATTTCGATGACTTAAGAAAGCTGCCGTATCTAACAAAAGCGATTATACGAGAAAATTTGTCAGATCTGATAGCCCGAAATTATCCTAAATCAAGGATAGAGTGTGTTACCAGTGGCGGTTCCACCGGCATTCCCCTGGGTTTCTGTTGGGAGAGAGGTGTAACTGATTCAAAGGAACACGCTTTTATAACAACATTGTGGAACAGAGTAGGATTTAAGATAGGTGATAGATGCGTGATATTGAGAGGCAATGTTGCTCAGTTAGCGTGTAAAGGGAAATTTTGGGGATATGACCCACTTAAGAAAGATCTTATTCTATCATCTTATCATATGACTGATGAAATATTGCCAAACTATATTGGGAAAATTAGGGAGTTTAGACCAGATTTCATTCAGGCTTATCCCTCAGCAATTACCATTCTGGCAAGATTCATGAAAAAGAATAATATTGAGCCTTTCCCTACGGTGAAAGCGATCCTGTGTGCCTCGGAGAATTTATATCCCTGGCAGCGAGAATTACTAGAAGAAGTTATGAAGTGTAGAGTCTGTAGCTTTTATGGACATGTTGAAAGAGCTGCTTTAGCTGGAGAATGTGAATATAGCTCATATTATCATATTTTTCCCGAGTATGGATATTTAGAACTGATAGGTAGTGATGGAAATGAGGTAACCAGGGATCGGGAAACAGGAGAGGTTATAGCTACTGGCTTTAATAATTTTGCTACTCCTTTCATACGTTACAAAACAATGGATTTAGGAGTTTTTAGTACTAAAAAATGCCGATGTGGTAGACAGTATCAGCTATTAGAAAGAATTGAGGGCAGATTACAAGAATTAATTGTTACTAAGGCAGGTCGCTTAATATCGATGACCGCAATTAACATGCACTCAGATGTGTTTGACAATATTAAGCAATTTCAATTTTATCAAGATAAAAAAGGTGAGGTTATTTTTTATGTAGTCAAGAAGAACACTTATACTAAAAGAGACACAGAATATATGAAAGGGGAACTTTATAAGAAATTGGGAGACGATATGAAGCTAGAAATTCGGTTTGTCGATCACATCCCTCGCACCCGAAGCGGCAAATACAGGTTTCTGATTCAAAAATTGCCGATGGAGTTTGGAGAAAGTGATAAATTTCGAAAAAACTTTTAGAAAAATTAAAAACACATATTTAGCTTTAAGAATAATGGAGATGCGGCACCGGCTGGTGTATGAAAAAAATTATGAACGAATGGCGCAAGCTATGAGACGGTTTAAAAAATGTGGTAACAAAAAACCAAAGTTTCGAATAAGAAAGGAGATGAATTTATGTAAGAAATTTTGGAGATGTTATCCTTTGCATTACTACAGATATAACCTGTATAGAAAAGATAAGGAATTATCGGAAAGCGAACTTCTAAATTACATTCCTGAATTCTTTTTTTATAGGTTATTTCTACCATTTTATGATTCGGAAAAATATAAAACTTTATTGACGGACAAAATTATTACTGAACGGTTCTTTAGAAGTCTTGGTATCCCTCAGCCAGACACAATTTGTAAATTGATTAACAATCATATTTATACTAGCCAATTAGTCGAGATAAACTATGCCGATGTGGAACAAGAATTAGCACAAAAAAAATACCAAAAAATATTTGTGAAACCAGCGGATGGAATAGGTGGTTATGGAATCTATATTTTTAATAAAAATGGCAGGGGACAGTATGTAACTAAAGATAATGATGTACTTAATGAAGACTTTTTAAGTAAAATTGGAGCACAAAATAATTACATAATACAACCTGGAGTGGAACAGGATCCTGAAATTTCAAAAATATACCCTCATTCGGTGAACACCTTTAGAATTGCTACAGAAAATAAGAATGGGAATGTTCGTATGTTGTACTCCGTTTTACGAATCGGCAGAGGTGAAAATCAAGTCGATAATATTGCTCAAGATGGGATTATCCTAAAAATTGATATAGATACAGGGAAGGCAGGAGATTATGCTACCTCAGAGCAATGTGAATATTTTGAAAAACATCCTGATACAAATTTTGTCTTCAAGAGCTATAAGATTTCGAACTGGGATGAAATAAAGAAATTGACAATGGAAGGTGCTAAGAAATTGCCGCAATTCACTTATTTGGGCTGGGATATCGCCTTGACAAAAGGAGGTCCTTTAGTTATAGAGCCTGATCTTGTTTTTGGTTTAGACGGTTACCAAATTGCTTTAGGTGGATTAAGAGAAGTTTTTCAAATTAATGACCCTCAATCTTATTGGAAGAATAAAGGGAAAAAAGTATGGTAATGCAAAGGGTAAAGTTAATTGCCGTAGGTGATATTTTTCTACGAACTAGGAACAATAAATATCCTTTCGAGAACATAAAGGAAACCCTCAAAAATAAAGATATACTCTTTGGGAACCTGGAAACAGTTTTATCAAGCAAGGGAAAAGCTGCAGAAAAAGCAGTTCTTCGCTATTCGTCTCCAAAAAATGTAGAACATCTGAAAAGTGCAGGTTTTGATGTTCTCAATATAGCCAATAATCATATATTCGACTTGGGGCTAGAAGGTTTCAGCAATACTTTAGATGTTCTGTACCAGAATGATTTGACCTATATTGGGGCAAATAATAAGCCTGCGAAAAACTATGTAATAGTAGAGAAAAAAGGTATAAAATTTGGGTTTCTTGGCTATACTCAAGACGGGTTTAGCTTACCTGAAAAGGGTGCCTGGATAAATAAAATAGAGAAGACAGACATCATAAAAGATATTGAATATATAAGTCCACAATGTGAATTTGTTATTATTTCTTTACACTGGGGCATTCAGAATGCTTTCTATCCATCTCGTAGGCAAATAAAACTTGCTCACAAACTAATTGATGCTGGGGCAACTGTTATTTTAGGCCATCATCCTCAGGTAATCCAGGGGATAGAACGGTATAAAACTGGCTTGATCGCTTATTCCTTAGGAATCTTTCAATATGACCCTAAACTACCTAAAAGAAACAAATCAATTGTTCTTTGCTTAAACTTCAACAGGGAAAGGCTGGAAAGTTATGAGATTATCCCTGTCATTATAGGTAAGAACTTTCTTCCAGGCGTAGCTGAAGATAAATTAAAAGACAAAGTAGGTGATTTCATTACCAACATATCTCAACCTCTCAATAATGGGCATTTTACTGAAAGATGGTGGTTCGAGGAGATAGCTGCTGAGTATTTATGTAGTAATATGAAAAGCTGGATTATTAGGATAAAAAAGTATGGGATAAGACATTTTTTTCAGTGTATTAAGTGGCTAATTTCTCCATTTACTATTCGGTGCTACATGGGGTTTTTGTCAACAAAACTAAAAGGAAGATAACTATTTAGAAATTGCGGATTGAGTTTGGAGAAAGAAGTTAACATGAAAAGCGCATCTAAAGTCAGAATCTTATACATTGGACCAATCCCGCCAGAAGTTGGTGGAAAATCTACGGGAGGGATTGCTACCCATTGCTGGCAATTGGCTACTGAGGCTTATAAGAGAGGCTATGAAGTTTACATATTGGCAAACATTGCTTCTTCTTTTACTAAGAATGGTATTAAGGTAATAAGCTCCCCACAAAGAAATAAATCGCTGAAGGCATTGCATGGAGTGAGATTCTGGCTAACTCTCAATAGAAATAAAGTTATTTCCCTAGATTTCTTGAGCTTTAAGGAAAAAGCTCGTGTATTATATAGAGCTTATTTCCTACAAAAGACTGTGAATTCCGTAAAACCGGATCTAATTCATATCCATTCGTTAGCTAACATGGATGTTTTGAGCCTAGGTATTTTAAAAGATTGTCCATCTATAGTAGTTACTGATCACGGTATCGGAGTAGTGTATAATTATGAAACTTTCAAGGAATTCGACATAAAAGATAGAAATCATCTTCAGAAGAAATTGAGAGAAGCATCAAGAATAGCAAGTCATATAATTTGTGTAAGCGATTTTTCAAAAGACCAGTTATTAAGGTCTTTTGATTTTTCTAATAACAAAAAAATAAGAGCAATTCCTAATCCTGTGGATATAGACAAATTGCCATTGTTAAGTAAGAAGAGAAACAAACGGGAATTAGGTTTAGGAGATAAAAGGGTGGTACTCTTTTCAGGAGTTCATAATCCTATGAAGAAAAAAGGATTGGATATACTACTGAAAGCGTTCAGTACTAATTGCTATTTGCGCAAGAACTGTAACCTTCTTGTTCTTACTGAGGAAGAAACGGCGACTTTTGCTCAGGGCTATTTAGAAGAGAAAAACATAGATGGAGTGGTATTAGAGCCCCAACCCTGGGAAAAGTTGGTTAAATATTATAACGCTGCAGATATCTTTGTGTTACCCAGTAGGACAGAAGGAATAGGATTAGTATATGAAGAAGCTTTATCGACTGGAGTTCCTGTTGTAGGCTTTCCGGAAAGTGTTAAAGAGCTTGAGCGTCTATTAGGTATTTACATAGGTGAAAAATTTGACGCAGGTAGAGAAGATGAAAAAGGCCTTGCTGAAAAAATAATAAAGGTTTTAAATATAGATTTTGATAGAGAGCTTCTAAGGAGAAAAGCGATAAAAAAGTTGTCTTGGGATGCAAAGTTTAGTGAGTTTAAATCTGTTTATAAGGAGGTATTACAATGAAAGATTACTTTCTCCGTGGAAAGTTCGATGGAAATCCTTTTTGACACAATTACTGGATCTAACACTCCCAAAAGCGCCATTTTTTAATTTAACTGTTTTTTGTAGCATGTGGAGTAAATTATGAGAGCTTACAGTGCTAAAGAATACTGGTCAAAGCATCTTGAAGAAAATTTTAGTCTTAGTGGAGTTGGGTTTACGCAGTTTGGGAAAGGTTATAATATATGGATATATAGGATGAGAAAGAAAGTTCTAGAGAGAGTCATTTCAAAATATAAAATTGATATTTCAAATGCGAAGATATTAGACATTGGCTGTGGATCTGGCTTTTATGTGGATATATTGTGGCGAAAAGGAGTAAAATCACTGGTAGGAATTGATATTACAGCCATAAGTACAAGAGAATTGAGTGCTAAATATCCAAACTTTGATTTTTACGAAGCAGATATTACATCGCCGACCTTAATCAATGCTTTTCCATTAAATCGAAGGAAATTTGATGTCATAATTGGCTTTGATGTTTTATATCACATTGTTGATGATACTAAATTTGAGCAGGGGATTAAGAATATCAGATTACTATGTTCTAAGAATGGATTTATCTTTATAAATGATTTATTCCCGCACAAAGTACCTTATGCACTTTTCCACGTAAAACATAGACTCTTAGGAGATTATGTTCGGGTACTATCAAAAAATGGTATCAGGATTCTTGATCGCATGCCAATTCAATTTTTGTTAGAAGCCCCGATAGATATATCTAATGAGTTATTGCGAAGAGTTCTTCTGCGTTTTTGGTGGGGGGAGATTGTAAGAGTGGTCGAAAGAAAAACCCATCTGTTGGGACCTATATTTTTCGGACTTGATTCGATTTTAACAAAATTGTTTAGAGAGAGCCCCTCCGCAGAAATGATTGTTTGTAAGTGCGTTAAGAAAACAAAAAATGACTATAGATCATGATTAGATGAGGTTCAAAACAAAGAGACTTTTGATAGAGTTGGTTGACATCCGGAGGAGCAAATTATACGTCCCATCACACTTCCAAGTGGTGTATAAAGATCTCTTTAATGTTCATTCAAAGATGGATCAAAATACAACGCATCTGCAATACGTGATGGATTGGCTGAAATATGCCCAAGATATCAGTCAGGATGGTGGCGTCTCTGCTGGTTATTCTTTTAACGAAGGGTGGTTACGATCATATCCGGAGACCACAGGCTATATAATTCCGACTTTTCTTAATTACTATCGCTTGACTGATGAAGAAGAGTACTTGAACCGGGCCATTAAAATGGCCAACTGGCTCATGTCCATTCAGTTGAGAGACGGCTCCTTTTATGGGCTCTGGAGTGACACTCCCAAACCGGTAGTCTTTGATACAGGACAGGTACTACAAGGATTAATAAGCATATATAAAGAAACTATGAAGAGAAAACACTTGGAGGCTGCCTGTAAAGCTGCCAACTGGTTGGTAGAGGTTCAGGATAAAGATGGTGCATGGAGGAGAATTGCTTCTAATGAGGTTGCTCATGTTTTTCATACGAGGGTTGCTTGGCCACTTCTCGAGCTGTATGAGGTTACTTCAAGTGAGATTTATGGAAGGGCAGCCAGAAACAATATTGAGTGGACTTTACATAATCAGGAGACAAACGGTTGGTTCAGGAATAATTGGATGGGTAATATAGAAAGTAATCCTTACCTTCATCCTATAGCGTATGCAATAGAAGGACTACTCGAATGCGGCGCTCTGATGCAAGATAATATCTGGTTGGAGGCAGCTATAAAACCTGCTGAGGTTTTGATGAAGAAGTTTGAAATAAGAGGCACCCTTTCAGGAGTATATAATGATAAATGGAAGGGTATGGTAAAGTATAGATGTATAACCGGCGAGGCCCAAATGTCTGTTTGCTGGTTGAAACTATTTTGGCTTACTGATGATGAGAGGTACTTAAATGCGGCTTCGAAAATGAATGATGCTTTGAGAAAGTTACAGAACATGGACTCAAGAAATCCTGGTATAAGAGGTGGGATAAAAGGCTCTCACCCAGTTTTTGGGGGTTACCAACCCTTCATGTATCCCAATTGGGCAGTGAAATTCTTTGCTGACGCACTAATGTTGGAAGAAAAATTTCTGAAGGAAGCGTATGGGGGTAATAAGAATGTTCACACCATTCAATGAACCTATCCGCTTGAAGTATAAACAGAAGTCAAATCTATTGTTTTGGTTAAATCACATTCCATATAAAGATTTCCTCTTTGAATTCTTCAGAGTTAAATTTCCGAGATTATCCAAGTGCTTGCTGCAAGAAGAAATTATCGTAATTCCACGGATTGTTGAGTATCCATTAGTTTTCAGAAATCTTGAATTGGCATATGGAAGAATATTGGACGTTGGATGTTGTGAAAGCAAATTGTCTATCGAACTAGCAAGCCTGGGCTATAAAGTCTATGGAATCGATACAAACAATTACCGGTTTACGCACCCAAACTTTCAGTTTATTAAGGCGGATATAACGAGAATGCTTTTTCCAAATGATTTTTTTGATTATGTCATATCTGTCTCTACGCTTCAGAATATCAGATTCGGTGTATGGGGATCCAATTATGACTAACGGGGCTGTAAAAGCCATTTTGGAAATGAGAAGAGTTTTAAAACCGGATGGAACAATATTAATCTCAGTGCCTTATGGTGGAAAGCCATACCCAAAAGCCTCATATTGGCGTGATAAATGCGCTTGGTATAATCAAAAGTCGTTACAAGAATTATTAGGGAATTCAAAGATTAAAAAGAAAGAATACTTTCTAAAACGAAGTGAAAGTTGGGTTCCATGTTCTGAAGAAGATACAGAAGATATGGATCCATCATCATGTAACGTCTTTTTGAGAGTTTGTAAAGGGGATCAAATCTAATGTTTAAGAAAAGCCCATCTGCAGAGATGACTACTCATAAGCCTGTCGAGGAAGTACTACGTCCATGATTAAAGATTTATTTAAAGATATTGCACAATATCTTCCTTCAAAGGTAATTCCTGCCATAATCGGCATTGTTGCCTTACCTATTCTCACTCGTTTGTTTCCTCCTGCCGATTACGGGAATTATGTTTTGGTTATCGCTACTGTTTCTATTTTATCTACACTCCCCGGATGGATAGGAATGTCCATTGTGAGATTTTATCCAGCTTATGGAAAAGAAAAAGGGACCTCAGAATTTACCGAGTTAGCAATAAAACTATCTTTTTTATCGATTTTCACAATTTCTATTGTTGCGCTATGCATTCTACTTTCTTTGCGAGGTTACATCTCTAGAAACATTTATCATCTTATGAGCATCGGGATCCTTGTTTTTATATTAACTTCTTTTTTTGCTATATTACTGGATTTCTTGAGAATAAAGCGGCAGATAAAGTGGTATAGCTATTTCTTTGTATGGAAAAGTGTAACTGCTCTTATCTTTGGGGTATTACTTGTGATTATTTTTCATCTCGGTGTGGAAGGATTGCTTTGGGGTGCTGTTCTGAGTATTGGGCTTGCAATATCTTTTCTTTGGAAAATTGCTGTGGGAAAACTACGAATAAGAGATAAAGCTATTCCTCTTAAACCTACTATCGAGATGGCGAAATATAGCTTTCCCTTGGTAGTAGGTAATCTGGCTGCTTGGATATTAAGTCTTTCTGATCGCTATGTCCTCCAATTTTTTAGAGGTGCTCGTGAAGTTGGAATCTATTCGATCAGCTATCAAATATCACAAAATAGTATAATGTTTGTTGCCTCTTTATTTGCTTTAGCATTTAGCCCACTTTCTATAATCATTTGGGAAAAACAAGGTAAAGAGGCAAGTCAGGAATTTCTCACAAAGGGGACACGATATTTTCTACTTTTATGCATTCCGGCGATGATTGGAATTTCAATGTTGCAAAGGCCTGTTCTGAATGTGCTCTCTACTCCAGACTATTATGAGGGGGCTAAAATAATTCCATTAGTTGTTTCAGGTATTTTTCTTCTCGGACTTAATCAAAGATTTGGGGCGGGATTAAGTTTTTTTAAAAAGACCCATTTTTTTATGTATAGTTTGATTATTTCTGGTTTACTTAATTTAGGACTCAATTTTTTGTTTATACCAAAGTATGGCTATATGGCAGCGGCAACAACTACTCTTATTTCTTATGCTTTCTTACTGTTGTTGACTATTATTATCTCCCGGCGCTTTTTCGTCTGGGAATTTCCTTTTAAATCTTTAGTAAAAGCTGCTTGTGCTTCAGCGATAATGGGAATAGTAGTGTATCATATTGGCAGTAGCTTAACCTCGTCTACTTTATTAAATTTAATATTAGGTATAGTTGTTGGAGTGGTAGTTTATTCACTGATGCTTTTTTTGTTACGAGAATTTAAATCAAGTGAGATTCAAGCACTGTTAGATTTAAAAACAAAAATTTGGAGGTAGGTATATAGTGTGGATAATAGACTTAAATACTATCTTCAGAAGACAAAAAGTTTGCCGGCAGAGATCGTAATTAAAAAGGTTTTCTCCGAAGTTAAAGATAAAGGGTCAAATACAATTGGTAAGATCCCTAGTAATGCATTTGATACTGAGATGACCGATACAGAATTCTTAAAGAAAGTTTGGAATTCAAAATATCAATTCAAGAATTTAGCAGAACCACAAAAATATTCGCGACAGACAAAGGAACCGAAGTTCTTTATTGATTCATTAAAACGGGAAGATATTGTTCCGCTTATTTATGAGCATTTTCCAGATGCTTCAGATAAAATCATCGTCGAGGCTGATAAAATCTGTGAGCATACTTTTGATCTTTTGGGAAGCCAATCAGTTAAGGTTTACTACGGGATGAAAGCCAAAGGCTTTCAGGACCATTGTTATAATACGCAGATTAAGAGCGAGGAGTTGACTACCATTCACCATTGACAGTTATCAACCAATAGATTGGCATATTGACTTTAAATCTGGCTATCGCTGGAATTAAAAAACCTATTATGAGGACATAAAATATAGGCATAGATTAGGTGTAGATGTCAAAGTTCCGTGGAAGCTATCCTGTTTTTCAACATTTGGCTACCTTGGGAGAAGCTTACTTTCTGTGTAAGAATGGAAAATATGTTAAGGTAAGGAGACATAACTATGTCAAAAAATAGAACGCGGGTAATCATAATAGCAATTACGATACTTTTTATAACAGGTTCGGCTTATACAGGCTATGAGTTTTATGGAGCCTATAAATCTCTTCAACTTACAAAGAAAAAACACGGTTATAAGTCCCCTTACCAAGGCCTAGCGAGTCCAACGTTTACAAGAGGAGATTGGATGGGAGTGCTAATAGATGACAACATCAAATATACAGATGGTGCTCATAATATTATTCCGTATGATATTGATGGGGACGATAAGGTTGAACTCATTGCTAATTCATATAGAACAGATGCGCTTATTCTTTACAAATACGACGATGACCCTCATAGTTCAGTAAATTGGTCAAGGTATGTTATCGACTCCTCTGTGGGAGGGGGCAATCCAAGAAGGCCGGTCATAACGTTCATTAAATCTACGCTAAGAGAGAAATTACTAGGGGGATTTACAAGTGGAGCCCACTATACGGCAATTGCCGATCTCAACAACGACACTAGGAATGATTTAATTGTGGCTGGTGATTATAGAAGGTATGATATTATTTGGTATGAAGCACCTAAGGACATAACAAATATTTCAGCATGGCGGAAACATATCATCTATCAAAACAATTCGCATAGAGTATATGCTATCGAAATCGGCGATATCGATGGCGATAGTGATCAAGACGTAGTTTTCGTAAGTAAGACCGATAATGGTCTGGGTTGGCTTGAAAATAACGGCTCGTCAACTGATTGGCCCATGACCTGGATTGATAATAGTTGTACAAGATGTGCCACTGTAAGAGTGGCTGACCTTGATAGAGACGGACAAAATGATGTTATAACATCGAAAGATGATCCTCCTAAAGGAGGAACCTTACATTTTTTCAGTTATTCGGGCGATGCACGGATACAAAGAAGCTGGGTTGATCATAGGATTGCAAGCTTTCCAGCAGGGCAAGGGGCAGGCGTTTTTGAAATAGCGGATGTTGATGGTGATGGCGATTTAGATATTGTGACTGGCTTTCCTGATCTTTATGTATTAGAGAACCCTTACCCAAAGAATGTTGGCCATGGCCAAGAATGGAGGAGATATAAAGTCGGTCACGGTTATATGTCAAGGGAAATAGATGTTGGCGATATTGATGGAGATGGAGACTCAGATATTATGGTTGCAGATGAAAGTAAGAACATGGTAATTTGGTTCGAAAATAGTGGCATTACATTCTATGAAAACTGGAAGAGACACGTAGTTGACCATTCCAATGATTACCTTCGCTGGTGTCATAGCGTAGAACTTGGAGATGTCGATGGAGATGGAGATTTGGATATCGCTGTGTCTGCTACTGCCAGTAATGTGTTTCTACTCTATTTTAACAGCCTAATTAAACAGAGTGAGAAGCAATAATGGGAAAAGACCATTTCGAAATAAGACGTCTGTATGGGGAGATACCGTTTAGCAAACTGCCAGGTAGAGTTTACCAAAAGATAAAAGATGCGATTTTTGATAGGGTCAACGAATATAGAGCTGGAAGAATCTATTCGGAAATATCCGATGGGGAATTTGTGAATTCACTGGATGGTTGTGCTCTTTCAGTAAGCGATCTTATTAGATGTTTTCGTAGCCGTCAAAGTAATAAAGGAGGGCCAAAGTTCTTTATAAATCCAATCGAGCAAGGCAACACCATCAGGGCTCTTGAAAAAGAGTTCTCTAAAGATATTGTTGGAGGCGCTATAAAAGAGGCGGATAAGATTTGTCTGCATATATTTGATCTTCTCGGCTCTGGTGAGGTAAAGCTGGGGAATAAGATCAACTGGCATTGTGATTTTAAATCAGGATATCAATGGAATCCCAAGAAATATTATAAAGACATAAAAATTCCTTATGGAAAGGCAGACATAAAGGTTCCCTGGGAACTTTCACGGTTTCAACATTTATCTGTATTAGGTGAAGCATATTGGTGGACCAATGATAGAAAGTATGTAAGGGAATTTGTTAACCAAATCAGTGATTGGATAGACAATAATAAACCAAATTTTGGGGTAAACTGGCGCTGCACAATGGACGTGGCTATTCGTGCCTGTAATTGGATTTTGGGATATTATTTTTTTAAAGAGTCAAAAGTGATTAACCAGCAGTTTTTATTCAAATTCTTAAAATCGTTATACCAGCACGGGTGTCATATTATAAAGAATTTAGAAAAAAGTGAACTTTTGACTTCCAATCATTATCTTTCCGATATTACAGGGTTGGTTTATCTTGGCGTTGTCTTCCCTGAATTTAAAGATGCAAAAAAATGGAAGGAATTTGGAATTAAAGAACTTATAAAGGAAATGAAAACACAAGTCTATCCAGATGGATGTGATTTTGAAGCTTCTACTTGTTATCATAGATTAGTTCTAGAACTTTTCTTTTTTTCTACCTTGTTAGTAGTAATAAACGATAATGATTTTACAGGTGAAAACCATAGAGAAACCGCCAAAAAAATTTTTGGCAAAGAATACACGGATAGACTTTATGAAATGTTTAATGTAGTTTTGCATCTTTTGAAACCAAATGGCAGAATACCTCAAATTGGTGACAATGATAATGGGAGATTACATATATTTACAAAAAGAGAAGTGCTTGATATGCGGTATCTTCTAAGCCTTGGAGCTATATTTTTTCGAGAACCAAAATTTAGAGTAAAAGAATTTGGTTTTTGCGAAGAAGCATTATGGATTTTTGGTAAAGAAGGCTATAAAATCTGGCAAGGTTTAAAGAAAAATTGCTTAGCAGATGTGAAGAGTAAAGCATTCCCTTACGCTGGCTGGTATATAATGAGGAATGATAAAGATTATATGATTATCTCCTGTGGCCCAGATGGACAAAACGGAAAAAGCGGTCATTGCCATAATGATAAATTGAGTTTCGAATTATGTATAGATGGTACGGATATTATTGTTGACCCGGGAACTTTTGTCTATACCTCTTACCCTGAATGGCGAAATGAGTTTCGCTCAACAGCTTATCATAACACAGTTATGGTAGATAGCGAGGAACAAAATAGATTTGATGGGAATGATCTTTTCGGGATGACAATGGATGCCCAAGTCAAGCTCGATAAATGGGAAACAAATGGCGAATATGACTTTTTGGATGCGCAACATTCTGGATATGAGCGCCTTCCCAAGCCCGTTACTCACCATCGACAGATACTTTTTAAGAAAAAAGAAAGATATTGGATTATTAAGGACATTCTAACTGACAAGGGCAAACATACTTTTGATCTATATTTTCATTTCCCCCCGATGAAACTCGAGGTTGATAAAGAAAGTCCCTTAGTGGTGTGTAGGAATGCCAAAAATGGAGCAAATATAGCTATTATCCCAGTGGAACCAAAGAAGTTGAATATCTCTGTCGAAGATGGCCGGTTTTCTTTAGGGTACGGAGCAAAAGTTGAAGCTCCAGTATTAAAATTCTCAAAAATTGCAAACTGTCCGTTAGCTTTCGTGGTAGTTCTTTATCCATGTCAGTGCGTCAGTAAGTATCTTTCCTCGATAGCTACGATCGACCGGGAAGTTCATCATAGATTGGAGGAGTATGATTAATGATAAGAAATGAGAACATTATTTGCCTCTCTACTGCTCCGTGGAATTACCTATGGACACGGAGACAACGGTTTATGAATATGCTTGCAGAGCAGAATAGAATACTCTATGTAAATATAATTAGGTCAGTTCTCGCAGTGTTTAGAACCCCTGAACTAACTATTGAACTTCTGCTAAAAACCAGAGTAGAGAGAGTTAAGGAGAATTTATTTATACTCTCAACGCCACTTGGTTTGCCCTTACAAGGTTATTCCTCACTTATTCGGGGGATTAACTATTTTATTTTATATAAGCTTATAAAGATTTGGCAGAGAAGATTGGGATTTCAAGACATAATATTTTGGACATACGATCCATATTCTGTGGAAATATTAAGAAAATTTAGACCAAAACTTGCTATTTACGATTGTATTGATGAACACTCAGCATATCCATATCCTGGGAATAAGAGATATTTGAAGCAAAGAGAAGCAGAACTATGTCGAGAGGTGGATATTGTATTCGTTACAGCGAGAGGACTATTAAGGTCTAAAAGACCCTTTAATACAAACACTTTTTTTGTTCCTAATGGAGTTGACTTCAGGCATTTTTCCAAGGCATATTATGAAAGATTGGAGAGTCCTTATGATATAAGAAATGTTCCCAAACCGATCTTAGGATACGTTGGTGCGATTGCAGACTGGATAGATTTGGATTTGATCGAATATCTGGCGAAATCAGAGCCAAGATGGTCAATAGTTATGATCGGGCCGGTAGACAACAAAAGATGTGTTAGAAGATTTAAGAACATAAATAATCTACATTTTTTGGGAAGGAAAGACTTTAAATTGCTTCCAAGTTATATACAAGCTTTCGATGTATGTCTAAATCCTTTTAAACTTAATGATTTAACCAAGACGGTAAATCCACTAAAAGTATATGAATATTTAGCCTCAGGTAAAGTCATCGTGTCTACAGATATGCCAGAGATATATCCTCTAAAGAGTGTAGTCCAAATAGCATCGTCACGTAAAGATTTTTTGAAAAAGGTACAAGTTGCACTAGAAGGCAATGAAACTTCAGCGCTCTCTCGATTAGAAGCAGTAAAGAGATATTCTTGGGAATTTCTGCTAAAGGAGATTTGCAAGAAGATAGAAAAGAGAATGGACTCACTTAATAGAAAAGATATTTTTTTGAGAAAACTATGAGTAAGGATGGATCCTTAGTTGCCATTATTGTTTTGGATCACGATCAGTACGAATTAATGCTGGAAAGACAATGAAGGGGACACGGATCGATAAAAAAGACTAAAAGTGGGAATTCCCTGGGTGCATTATTATGTTGAGACTAGTAGAAACTGGGGATATGCACGTGATAGAAATCTTAAGATTTAAAAGACTGGGCAAGGAGGAACAGAACCTACTTAAAATATTTTGAAGAAACATTTCATGTTCACTAAAAAACAAATTGAGAGATCTTTTCAGGAAAGAGACATAAATGGATGCCAGAGCAAATTCATCATTTATCATAATCACCAAAGATCGTCCTGAGGACATCGTTGAGTGTATTAAATCCATATTGGGGCAGACAATCCTGCCCAGGGAACTAATAGTTGTTGACGCTAGCAAAACAAAGAAGATAAGGAGTGTGATTAGAGATCTATTAAATGGCCAGGATATAAATTTTGCGTACATCTATAGTGAACCAGGCACGTCTTACCAGAGAAATTTGGGAATAAGAGAGGCAAAAGGAGATATGGTTTTTTTCTTTGACGATGATGTGATTTTAGATGAGGATTACCACCAAGAAGTGTTGAATGTTTACCGCTCTGACAGGAATAAGAATATTGGTGGTGTAGCAGGGATGATAAAAAACCCCTACAGATTTGGCATAACTGCAATAGCTTTCAGAAAATTGTTCTTTCTTCCTACTACTGAAGGAAATGACGAAATGTATCCATCAGGACTTCCTAACTTTACGACAAAGGCGAAAAACATTAAGGAGGTTAAGGTATTCGTGGGCTGTAATATGAGCTATAGAAAAGGTGTACTTAAAGATTTTAAGTTTGATGAGTCTTTACATGGCTACGCTTTAGGGGAGGATGCAGACCTATCTTATAGAATATCCCACAGGTATAAATTGATCGCAACCCCTTTTGCAAAACTTGAGCACAAAGTATCTGGGGTATCCCGTATTACCAATGCAGAACTTGAGGAACGATATATAGTAAACTCACATTATCTTTTCAAAAAAAATATTCCCCAAACAAATAAAAATAGAATTTATTTTCTGTGGTCAAGGATTGGACTAATAATGCATTCGATAGTCCAAGCGATAAGATACGATGATTTTGGTTGGATTATGGGGATGTTAAAAGGATTTTGGAAGACCATAAAAGCAAAAAAGACATAGAACGAATATAAAAGGGAATTGTGGCGAAAGGAAGACCTCGAAAGACAATTTCGACTAGGTGAAAGAATATTGTTGGGAATCTCGAGCTATAAGAACTCTGTATTCACTGTGAAAGAGGGACGAAGTAGAGCAATACTTTGACCTTTCAGAGCGAAGAGACTTTTGCTGGGAGGAAACCGTTAAAGAACTTGAGAAAATACTTTTAAGAGCGGCCAAGGGGGAGTACTAAAGAATGCTTTTAGTTCTTAAGCGCCAAACTCTCTGGATATGCGTCCTAACTTTTATTTCACTCACTGCGTGTTTTACTCTATTTGGAGAAAAAGCTCTCGTTTATTTTCTGATGACCGGAATCTTTATATTATTCACTCTGTTAGTTTTTATCCGTGTTGAGGCAGGCATCTTATGTTTCATCATGATGCGGAGCAGTCTGGACGCCTTAAAGCCTTACTTTGAATTTTCACTTGGACCTTTTGCGTTCATAAACCCAGCCGGAATAGCAACTTTGATAATCTTAGGAGGTGGACTCTCGTACATTGTTGTTAATAAAGTGAACATATTAGATGTTCCTGCCTCACGCCCTTATTTGGCATTTTTGGTTATTTCCTTTCTCTCCCTGCTCCTCTCGCCTGGTAGACTGGTTGGGATATCGGATTGGATTAGACTTGTCTCTATATTCGTTGTCTATATTTTAATATCTAACCTATTTGAAACAGAAGAAAAGATAAATAAACTACTTCAAGCAGTACTTATCTCAGTGATTGTCCCCAGTGCAGTGGGGTTTTATCAATTTCTTACTGGTACTGGCAATCAGACTGTATATGGCTTCAATCGAATCTTCGCTACTTTTACCCACCCTAACCCATACGCTTTTTACTTAACGATGCTGCTGCCAATAGGTATAGTTCTTCTTTTGAAAGATGGATTTAGCTCTCGAAGGATTGGGCTGGGAATCCTATGTGCAACAATGGGAATATCCTTAATGCTTACCTATAGCAGAGCTGCATGGATAGCTGTTTTTCTGGCGATTCTGTTTCTTGGGATTTTTTGGTACAGGAAACTACTTTTAATCAGCGTTCCACTATTCTTCCTTTTGATAAAGTTCAATCCCGTCTTAGCACACCGATTTGGAGATGTCTTTGAATTCTCCTCTTATTATGATCCTCAAAATTCGTTTTTCTGGCGAATCAAGCTTTGGAGTCAAGCTATCCCTCTTATTTTTTCTACGCCTATACTGGGGCATGGATTAAATAGTTTTGGTTCCTACTTTAGAGAAGAGGCACATAATGATTATCTCAGAGTGGCGTTTGAGACAGGTTTAATTGGAGTAGGTGCACATCTATGGATTTTACTAAGTCTCCTAAGGAGAGCAATTTATGTGTATAAAAGGATAGATATGCAGTATTTTAAGAGTCTTACTTTAGCATTTATCTCTATCTTCATAGCTTATATAACCATAATGTTAAGCGATAATTTAATGAGGAGTCTTGTCGTACAATGGTATTTTTGGATTTTTGCTGGGATTGCATGTTCGCTGTATAAGGTAGATACTGACAGAACCCAAAAGGAGTACAGAAATCTTTCAAGCAATGGGAGTCTTATATCGATTGATGCTAAAATGTCAAAACAAAGGAACTTTGCTAATGAAAATTCTCCTGGTTAACAAATTTTTTTATCTTAAAGGTGGTAGTGAGAGGGTATTTCTTGAGGAAGCAGATTTGCTGAAAAGGAATGGGCATCAGGTAGCTTTCTTTTCTATGTTTGATAAAAGAAATTTATCTTGTCCTCAGAGTAAGTACTTTATTAACCATATAGACTATGAAACGCCTGTGAAAAATATTAAACAGAAAATGTCACAGAGTCTGAAAATGCTTTATTCTTTTGAAGCAAAGGAGAAAGTAGAGGAGCTACTAAATGATTATCAAATAGATATTACTCATCTGCATAATATCTACCACCAAATATCTCCATCAATTTTAGACGTGTTTGTAAAATATAAGATACCAACTGCAATGACCTTACATGATTATAAATTAGTTTGTCCTTCATACTCTATGCTTGCAGATGGAAAACCTTGCGAGAAGTGCAAGACCGGAAAGTATTTTTGGTGCCTTCTTAAAAAGTGCACTAAAGGTTCTTATGCGAAAAGTTTGCTTAACGTCGTAGAAATGTACCTGCATCATAAGATTCTTCACATTTACGACAAAATAGATGTTTTTATCTCTCCAAGTATGTTCCTGAAGAAGAAACTGAAAGAAATGGGATTTAAAAAAGAGATAGTCCATTTGCCTAATTTTATTAATGCCAAAGATTATTTGCCAAAGTACAGCTTCGATGAGAAAATAATTTGCTATTTTGGAAGACTTTCAGAAGAAAAGGGACTTTTTACACTCCTTAACGCAGTGAAGGGGATAGATGTAAAATTGAAAATTATTGGTGATGGGCCAATAAAAGAAAATTTAAAGTTTAAAGTGAGAAGTGAGAAATTAGATAATGTTGACTTTTTAGGATATAAATCAGGTAGAGAATTGAAAAATGAAATCAGAAGCTCTACGACAGTAGTTCTTCCTTCTGAATGGTATGAAAATAATCCCAAGACAGTTTTAGAAGCGTTTGCATTAGGTAAACCTGTGATTGGCGCAAGAGTTGGGGGTATCCCTGAATTGGTAAAGGATGGGAGGACTGGATTAACTTTTGAACGTGGGAATTCAGATGACTTGCGTTCAAAAATTGAATCTCTGCTGAAAGATCCTCAGCAAATTACAGAAATGGGGAAAAAGGCAAGACAATTTGTTGAAGAAAGTTTCAATCCGGAAAAGCATTATCGGCAATTAATGAAGATATATCAATTAGCAATGGAAAAACATAAATGAAGAGAACTATTTCATGCTTCAAGAGAAAATTCTGGAACTGGCCTGACGGCTTGGTCTGGAAATTAACTGAAAAAATTACCCTAAAGTCGAGACAGAGAAAGTATGAGCTTTTCATTTCGCTTATGAAACCAAAACCTGAGGAGACAATCCTTGATATAGGAGTCAGTCCTCATTTTGGACGGGTGACTAACTATTTGGAACTTTGGTATCCTCATCCCGAGCAGATTACAGCTTTGGCCAATGATGAGGAGAAAAAATTTAAAAATTTTAGAGAACAATTCCCCGAAGTCAAGCTAGTCTTGGGGGACGGTAAAAATTTAGATTTTCCCGATAATAGTTTTGATATTGTATTCTGTAATGCAGTAGTGGAACATGTTGGTACTGATGAAGAACAGAAAAAATTTATTCGCGAGTTAGTTAGAGTTGGTAAGAGGGCTTTCATTACTACACCCAACTATTATTTTCCTATGGAAGCTCATACTTTAGTTCCCTTCGTTCATTACTTACCCAGAACAATGAGATTTTGGATTTACAGGAAATTAGGAAGGGGTTTTTGGGCTGATTTAGATCGTCTTAATCTTTTAACGCCTAAGAAGTTTCTCTCTCTTTTTCCGTCCGAAAAGCAAGTTCGATTATCCAACCAGAGTATCTCAGGAGTTTCCTGTAGTTTAATTGCTGTGGTTGAAATATAAAAGAAGAGAAAAGAAATGGAAGGTCTTCTTGGGATTACTTATAGATGCAATGCTAGATGCCAGGTATGTAATACGTGGAAGTATCCTACTGAAAAAGAGAAAGAGATAAAAGCAGAATACTTAGAGAAGCTTCCGGAAATGAGGTTTACGAATATCACGGGGGGGAGCCTCTCTTAAGGGAAGATATTGACGATATTGTAAAAGTCATCAGGGAAAAATCTAAGAGAATTGTAATCAGTACAAATGGCTTTTTTACGGAGAAGATTATAGATTTAGCTAAGAAAAATAGAGATATTGGTATAAGTATCAGCATAGAAGGACTACCTAAAGCAAATGAGGAGCTGCGTGGCATAAAGGGTGGATTTGATCGGGGTTTGAGAATACTGATTGAATTAAAACATATGGGAATGAAGGATATTGGTTTTGGAATTACCGTTTCTGAGAAAAATGCCAAGGATCTTTTAGCACTGTATAAACTTGCTTGTGCAATCAAGGTTGAGTTTGCCACTGCTACAGCCCATAATTCATATTACTTTCATAAGATGGATAAAGAGATGGTTGCAGGCGAATTTAGAAAACTGGTTAAGGAATTTTTGAAGATCAAAACAGTAAGAAAGTGGTATAGAGCCTGTTTCAATTACGGAATCATGAATTATATTTATGGGAGGAAAAGGCTTTTGCCTTGTGAGGCAGGAACGGAGCTATTTTATATGGATCCTCTTGGAGAAATCAGACCCTGTAATGGTATGAATGAAACCATGGGGAACATAAGGGAAAAGACTTTCGAGGAAATTTGGAATAGCGAGGAGGCTAAGAGAATAAGGGAAAAGGTTGCCAGGTGCCAAAGGAATTGCTGGATGATAGGGAGTGCGAGTCCTGCAATGAAAAAATATTTTTGGGATCCCACAATTTGGATAATTAAAAACAAATGGCTTAAGAGAAATTTAGGGGAAAGTTTGTGAAAATAGCTTATATTGGGCAAAAAGGTATCCCTGCCACTTTTGGAGGGGTGGACTTTCATGTAGAGGAATTATCAAAAAGAATTGTGCAGAGAGGACATGAGGTTTATGTTTACGTGCGAAACTGGCATACGAATAGAAACTTAAGAGAATATCTGGGAGTGAAGTTAATTCATACATCAACTATGAGAACCAAGCATCTTGATACTTTCATGCATAGTTTAACCTCGTCGCTTCACTCCATCTTTCAGGACTATGATATTATTCATTATCATGCTCTAGGACCGACTATATTTTCCTGGATCCCCAGGTTTTTCCGAGGCAAAGTTGTGGTGACTATACACGGACTTGATTGGCAAAGGGGAAAGTGGGGAAAGTTTGCCAAAGCCTTTCTTAAGTTCACAGAAAGAACTGCTACCTATATTCCGGATAAGACAATAGTTGTCTCAAAGGCTCAAAAGGAATATTTTGAAAGTAAATATAGAAGAGAATTTATTTATATCCCCAATGGAGTAAATATTCCTCAGGCAAAGCCGACAAGTGGGATTGTAAAAGAAAAATACGACTTGAATGGGGAAGATTATCTTCTCTGGATGGGCCGATTGACCCCGGAAAAAAGGGTAGATTGGTTGATAAAGGTATTTAGAGAGATAAAGACTAAGATGCCGAACCTGAGACTGGTTATCGCCGGTGGATCAAGTGCCACCGATGAATATGTAAGAGGACTTGAAAAGCTTGCTGGGGATGATGAGCGGATTATCTTTACTGGTTACGTTGCGGGCCAAGAAAAAGAGGAACTTTTCAGCAATGCCTTACTATTCGTTCTCCCTTCTTATCTCGAGGGGCTGCCTATTGCTTTGCTCGAAGCGATGAGCTATAGGCTGCCCTGTCTTGCTAGTGACATTCCCCCCCATAAGGAAGTCATAAGTGAAGGAGTGGATGGTTTTCTTTTTCAATCCAATAACTTTTCTAATTTTGTAGAAGAATTAAAAGAATTGTTACGAAACTCTAATGGACGGGAGCATATCGGAGAAAATGCAAAGCGAAAAGTCGAAAGAGAATATAATTGGGACAAAGTAGTGAGGAAGACCGAAGAAGTTTATGAAGAGGTGCTAAAAAGCTAAAAGTGAATATAAAGCTAGATGTGATAATGTTAGGCAGAATGGTCTTTGATGATTTTATTAGCAGCTATATCAATTTTACAAGAAATAAATAGTTGAAAAGAATACTTTCATCTGGTTGAATTTTAAGGGAGATTTTTAAAAAGGGATTGACGAAGAGATGAAAATACTCAGAAGTAAAAGAAAAATTAGCTTGCTCTACTTATCCATTGATCTTTTCTTTATTTTCCTCTGTTTTTGGGTTTCCTATCTTCATCGTTACTTTAAAGGAAGCTTTGGGGAAGCGTTCAAGTATTTACTTTACCTTGAATTGAGTTCTCTGCCCTTATTTAGTCAATATTTTGGTCTATTTTTTTTCTTCTGCATTACCACTGTCTTCTCCCTTAAAAATTATGAACTTTACGGGACAAAACGGGGACGTCCTCTAACCGATGAGATAATTTGCACTTTTAAGGGAATTTCTCTCTCTGCCTTGCTGAATATTGCTTTTGTCTTTGCGACTAAATCTTATGTTGTTTCCCGTTTAGTGTTTTTTGAATCTGCCTTGTTGACGGCGCTTTCTCTTTCCATCTGGCGGGTTTGTAAGCGCTGGTATGCGGAGCATCTGGTAGCATCGGGTTATAATAACCAAAATGCCTTGATCATTGGGGCAGGACGAGTGGGTAAGCTACTAGCCCGAGAATTATCCAGGCAAAGACATCTGGGATTGCAGGTTGTTGGCTTTTTAGACGATTTTGAGGGGATTAGAAAGTCCACACCTGAGGGGAGGGTATTGGGGAAGATAAGCGAGTTAGAAAGGATTGTTCATCGAAACTTTATTGATCAGGTCTTTATTGCTGTTTCCTCTCAGGGAGAATCAGTAAACAAAGCATTCTCCCAGGCGAAAAAATTGGGACTAGGAGTGAAGATAGTGCCTGAGTTCTTTGAAAATGCCTCTCCTAGTCTTGGTATTAGTTATATAGGTAGCCTTCCTATCCTTGAGTATCATTATAATGGGATTGAATCAGAAATGGAGTTGATGGTCAAGCGGCTTATGGATATGGTTTTCTCTTTTGTGGGACTGGCAGTCCTCTCACCGTTCCTTATGGTGATAGCCTTCTTGATTAAATTAGATAGCCCAGGTCCAGTATTTTATGTCTCTCCCCGTATAGGTAGGAAGGGAAAGGTATTTAATTTCTATAAGTTTCGTTCAATGCGTACCCATGCAGAAGGACATTTAGTTGAGTTATTAGATAAGAACGAAAAGGATGGACCTATCTTTAAAATGAAGGAGGATCCTCGTCTGACCAGAATGGGAAAATTTATAAGGAAATATAGTATTGATGAGCTACCACAGCTTTGGAATGTATTAAACGGGGACATGAGCTTGGTCGGACCGAGACCTCCTATCCCCTCCGAGGTCAGCCGCTATAAGGATTGGCAGTTAAAGAGGATAAATGCGGTTCCTGGGATGATCTCCCCGTATGTGGTTCAAGGAAGAAGCGATTTATCCTTTGAAGAATGGGTTAGATCAGATCTTGATTATGTTGAAAACTGGTCCCTCTGGCTGGATACGAAGATTTTGTTCCAGGCAATACCAGCAGTGTTAAAGGGAAAAGGGGCCTATTAAATTGAAACCACGGTCTATAGTTGGTGAAAGCAGAGCCTACGTTTGTAGTTTCATATGAAAAAAATGAGAGACGAGTTCTCTAGGTAAGGAGTAATATTTTATGTCCGAATGTAGCCTTCAAATTATTGACTATATGCCGAATAAGAAGGTGGTTCAGTTGGGTTTCGATGTGCCTTTCGGAAATTCACTTCGTAAAATGCACGTGAACCTGCAGATTAAAATTAAAGGTAAAATTGAGGATTCTTTTTCCATTACCCGAGGACCGTTATCTGCCATTGGCTCGGGAATTAGACCAAGTAAGTGTTGTATCACCAAAGGAAGGGTGCTGAATTTGATGATTACCAATTCTATTGTGAGAGTAGGGTTCGTAATCTTAGCATCCTTGCTTTTGGCAGCCCTTGTCTCGGTCTCAGCACCTGGGGCCACCTATTATGTGGCTACCAGTGGCAGTGATGCCAATCCCGGTAGAGAAACCCAGCCTTGGGGTACTATCCAGAAAGCTGCTGTCACCTTAACTGCGGGTGACACGGTGTACGTCAAGGCAGGAACTTACAAGGAAAGGGTTGTACTACAGAATTCAGGTAGTTATGGGAATTATATCACATATAGTGCATATCCTGGCGATACAGTGATAATCGACGGGACCGGCATAGCCGTGGCGCGTTGGGGCGGATTGTTCGATGTGTCGGACAGGAGCTACCTTAAGATTTCAGGGTTTAGAATAACAAACTCCGCCAGTGCTGGAATCTTCGCAGATAATTCGAGTCACATCATAATTAATAAAAACTATACGTACAATACTTTTTCCTCTGGCATTGGTATATGGTATAGTGATAACATAATTATTGATGGTAATGAGGTTGAGCTCGCCTGTAATGACGGTGCGCAGGAATGTATCACAGTGGCTATCACTGATACATTCGAAATCAAGAATAATCATGTTCACCATGGAGGTCCGGGGACTCTCGGAGGCGAGGGCATAGATGCAAAGGATGGGTCCTCAAATGGAAAAGTCTACAAGAACCATGTGCACGATATACCAAACAGGCAGGGTATTTATGTGGATGCCTGGGATAAACACACCTATAATATCGATGTTTTTCGAAATATTGTACGTGACTGTGCTGATGACGGTTTTTCTGTGGCCTCCGAGGCAGGCGGCCTTCTTGAAAATGTGATAATTTATAACAATATCGCCTATAATAATGGAAGCGTTGGCATCACAATTGCTGGTTGGGGCAAGCCGGCAGTGGAGCATCCAATGAAGGATATTAAAGTAATAAACAACACCTTTTACAACAATGGCAGGGATGATTGGGGAGGAGGAATAGTTGTTCAGAATCCGAACGCGGAGAATGTTGTCATAAGAAATAACATCTGTAGCCAAAACCTATCATTTCAAATCGCAGTAGAAGCAGACGTTTCAGCAGCAAATCTTACGGTAGACCACAATCTAATCGACGGTTACAGGGAATATCCCTGGGGGGAGATTTATGGCAGTGACTATGTAGAAGGGAGTCCTATGTTCGTAAATCCTTCTGAAGCTGACTTTCATCTGAAGGAGGATTCACCTGCCATAGACAACGGTTCGGCCGTTGATGCACCAGGCGACGATTTCGATGGGAATCCTAGACCTCAAGGTGCAGGGTATGATATCGGTGCTTTTGAATTTATAGAAACCGGTGTTAATGGCCCATCGAATGGTAAATAATTAATTTATGGTTTATTTCAGAACTATCCCAATCCTTTTAATACTCTAATCAATATCAAATATTTACTTGCAAAAGCTGGGTGTCAAGAATAGTCGTTCAATAGACTGCAAAAATCATGGCCCGCACCATTTTGGTGCAGCTACTCCCATAAAATGAGCTTGAACCGCAGAGATATTATGCACTCAAGGAATTGCCTTACTTTAGTGCATAATTTGCACCCACTTAGGGCACATAAGTCAGTTAGTCTCATCCTTTTTATAACCATCTTACCTACCCAATTCTTTATAGACGGAATAGATCACGTTATTGAATAACCCCGCCCAGCTTTTTCTCTCACTTAAAGGGCTTGGCATGAAAGTTG
>Ga0315543_1001151_pt1 | contig 29428 bp, 22 predicted proteins | sample SalMarSW160210MG_2_FD_203098 | JGI IMG/M metagenome (GOLD analysis project Ga0315543, IMG submission 203098) | Salt marsh sediment microbial communities from the Plum Island Ecosystem LTER, Massachusetts, United States - Salt Marsh Sediment SW1601-210 ... | reverse complement strand
CACCACTGCTATCCTGTTGTGTCGCAAGCCAGGCTGCCATTTGGATAAATTTCGCCAGATAGTTTGGTGTGTAGGTGCCAGTGTAGTTTTGATTCGCTATATCGCTGGTAACATTACTGTATGATCTGCTGCTTGGGGTGAAAGCGTAATCTGTTTTTGTCGGCGTGACTGTGCCGGACCAATCGTTGGGTGTGGAGATTTCATAGTAACCGTTAACATCAGTTATATCGGAGCCGCCTCCGTTATTTGCGTTAACCGACACATCTTCGATTGGTACGGCATTAGTATCCAAAATGTGGCCGGAAATTGTGTACGTGGTCTCCTGCTCGGTAACAACTTCAAAGTAAGTATTGTCCGCGTTGCCAGCTATGCCGTCATAATTCTTGTATATGGGCCACATAATTGCAGCGGTGAAATAGTCCGGCATTGGGATTAGGTCTGTGCCTGTGTCGGGGAGCAGGTCGGTATCGGCAAGGGTCCCGCTGGCAACCAGCGTATCCGGGTTGCCGCTGGCGTCCAGCGACCATAGTTCGACATCGATTCTGGCCGATGTGAGCGTTAGTTTGGTAAATTCGGCCGAGAGACGATACCACGCACTCGCCGAGAGCGTCGGCAGGTCGACGATGTTAGTTCTTCCGCCGTCATCCCCAAAGGTATCACCATCCCAATAGGCTTCAATGTTGTTGGTACCGGGATTATTGTCGTTCGGGTCCATCTGAACACCGAAGTGGTAGTTAGACGAGTCATCCGTATTGGAAATTACCCATCCTACGCGGTCGTCGTCATAGTCTCCGCTGCTGTCGGTCTGGAAATCCATCTTAGCCATTACACTCAATACGTTGGGGTCGCTCCAGGTGAACGGATGGGCCACCCAGGCGAATCCACGGTCGCCATTCGTCAGACCGATGGAACCATTGACACCAATGCCGGATTCCACTGTTGGGCCGGTGCCGGTACTTTCATAAAACCAATCAGCATGAGTCCTGAGTTGTGCTCCAAGGGTATAACCTGACTCAAAGTCTTCAGTATAGACCGACCAGGAATGGTTAGGTCCTGGGATAGCCAAGCTCTCAACCAGGCTGAACGTACCGGTGTCCTCATCACGGTACACGTTGACCGTTGCTTTGTTACTATCCACGATGATATCGAAGTAGGTCGAACCTTCACCGCCGCCGGGGTCATTTCCTGCATTGCCGACATCAAGGTGCCAAACGCTACCCCGGGGGCTTATCGCGTACTGGTGGGTATGCGCGCAGATGACGGCCGTGACACCCTTATCTTCCAGCAGGGCCCAGAAGTTGTCCCTTTCGGTCGGGTGAGCGTCAAGGCAGTCACCGTAGTGGCGCTGCCATGACAGGGGATAGGCCGGCTCGTGGATGAAGACGAAGACGAATGGCTTAGTATTGGCAGTGAGATCCGCTTCCAGCCAGTCGAGCAGCTCCGGTACAATGTTGCCATTGTCGTCGCCGTGACTCATATCTGTATCGTTGCCGTCGATGGATTGTCCTTCACCCTCATTCGGCCCGCCGTCCCAGTAAATGTTCAGCGCGACAAAGTGAGCATTACCATAGTCCCAAGAATAGGTTGTCCGCGTTGTACCTGTGGGGCCATTATAGTCTATGATGTCCTTTAGCGCCGGACGATTGGAACTGCCGTTCGCATTGTCATACTCGTTCCGCATCCACTCCATATCCACACCTGTTTCCGCCTCGTGGTTACCAATGATTGGGTACCAATGGTACGATGGCCCGAAGTAGGTATCGACCACAGAACGGTTTTCCTGGCAGGTTTCATCGAGATCTCCGACGCATACATGGAAGGCACCGGGCTCGCCGAGCTTATCGTTAATTGATTCCAGAACATTGGCGTACTCGGTGTGGTAGCTGCGCTGGTCAGCTGTGACTGTAAAGTGAAAGTCCGCCGCACGTGTTGATGCGAGCGGCATCGCCACAGTAATCAAGCATAACAGACCAACTACTACTTTTACTTTTGCTGTTGTTAAGGACCGTTTCATTATGGGTACCTCCGAAACTTTCAGAAATAAAGGTTTTTTTTTCGGACTATGCACACTATATATGTACCTTTTCTACACATCCTTGTTTCGGTTATTTATTAGAAAGGAATGAGCAGGAAGAGACTCCCCTTTGTCCAGCCGGGCTAACCCGAAAAACAACAGGTCCCTTGCCTCCGCCTTACTACGTATTCATCACCTCTCTACCGTTCCTTCGCTTCTTCTTCGTAATAGCTATTTTCACTGGTATTATAACAGTTTTTCCACAAATGTCAATGGTTAAGTCGGGCAAAGTAATATAATACAGGCAATTAAAGGTATAGTATCGCAGAATTATGAAAAAATAGGCAAGTTTAAACTTAGTTATGGGGTCTTTTGGTAGAAATCAGCCTCGTGGTCGGAGAGTTTTTTCTCTTCAATCATGGTACGAATCTGCTGAATATCGACATCTCGCGGCTGGCCGGCTGAAGTGGTGAGGGCTGAAGTATACTCAGCCGATGATGAAGGGACGGCATCAAAGAGTTTATTTATATAAACAGCCGACACAAAAATTCCGGTTATCATCGCTAAGAGTAAAAGATATTTTGCTAATCTGCTGAAGAAATATCCTGCCGCAGGCTCCGGCCGAGAGCCCTTGAGTTGATAGCGACACCTGTCACAATAGATGCAGTCCATATTGTCCCTGGCAGTAAGACCGAACTCACATTCAGTAAAGTATTTTTTGGGAACGAGCCGTTTAAAAATAATCAGATTGTTGAACAAAGACAAAAAAGCGCCGACAGGACAAATGTACCTGCACCAGAAACGTCTGTAAAAGATAGAACCAATACCGGCAAGTATCATTATTACAAGAACCACAGACTTTAGAGAGACATTCCAGATATGAAAATTGAAAGCAGCAATCAGCGGGTCCGCCGCGAGAGTTTGTTTGCTGCGGGAAAGGAAAAATACAATTACAGCGATAAAAAGTATTATATACTTTATGAATCTTGCTTTTCGCATCTTTTCATAAGCAGCAGGCTGTTTAAATTTATCAGGCACGATATAGCTGAGCAGTTCCTGTGCTGCGCCGAACGGGCAAAGATAACCGCAATAAATATTGCCGAAGAGCAGAACAAGAAACGGAACACCGGCTATAAGTAAAAAGGCCCCTGATAATTCAAAAGAGTTTACCTGCCCCGACAGCAGAGCGATAACCTGCTCACTGGAATACTGAGCATTGAGAATAAAACCACCGACGACAAGGTTGAATACGAGAACAGCCAGTCTGCTCCAAAAATTGCCTTTATATATGACCAGAAGAGAAAGAATAACCGCAGTTAAAAGATAAAACCCGCTGCGGTCAGGCAGTAAATTCTTCTTTGCAACGGAAACAGATGCGGCCTGGCCAAGCACCTCGTCTGCAAACTTTTTGCTCGCGGTTTCTATCGCCGAGACAATGGCGGCAGAGCTTATTGTCGCTCTTGTGACAGTATCAATATCGTCGAACGGGTGAGACTGGAAAAGCAGACGTCCTTTGAGTTTTTGCTGCCAATCGGTCAGCATCGCCAGGTAAGAAGGAGTCTCGTTTGAACGGATTGTGCGAAAGTTTATTAATTTGCCTGCGGTATCGATATAAACGGCAATATTAATCTTGCCGCCGAAGCCGCGAACGTCAGGCGCCAAATCCCCGGTGCTGAAGATATAGCCTGCCGGTTTACCTTTCGCTTCATAAACCTTGAAATGGCTTATTTTTCCTTCAGCAGACCGTGCAGGTTTGATGCGCAGTTGTCCCGCCAGAGCCTGCGCCGCATCCCGAGGCAAAAGAGGATTGCTGCGAGCTGCCGAATAGGTGAGTAAATTTGAACAGATAATTACAGAAGCAGCTATACCGAAAAGTATGTATCCGGTCCTGCGGAAACTCGAAGCATCTGCAGTGAATGAAGTCGATTTTTTGAACGATTGAAATAAAACTGCCGGGACATTGGCCAAAATAAGCGCGAGAAATACCAGTATTGTTCCTTTTGCTCCGAGCACCGGGATGAGAATAAGCCCTGTTGCCAGGCTGCCTATTGATGCGCCTATATGGTCCGACATTTCCAGTTTTGCGCCGGCAAGACCTGTTTCAAAGCGGCTTTCAGCAAGCTGTTCAGCAGCGATGGGAAAATATGCGCCGCTGCACAGGCCGCACAGGAAAAATACTGCTGCAAAATCCTGGTGCGTCCAGAAATCGACAGGCAGCCAGGCGACCGCAATGAGCAATATTGTATGAATCCCGATAGCTGTAAATAATTTTTGATGTAATCTCGCCGGCAGGTAGCGAAACAAAGCAGCGCCGACAGTAAGGCCGATCATAAATAGAGATGAAATAACGCCGATATGGAGATACAAAGAGCCGAACATAGTCTGATACAAATACATCAGAACGATTACCGTGCTGATGCCGAGCCAGCCGGCCGAGAAAACCAGAAAACTGCTGTCAAAGCTCGAAACACAGTTTTGATTTTTTGTGCGGATAATGTAAAAGAGCCGCAGAATAACAAAGACAAGAACCGGAACCAAAAATACCCGGACGCCTGTCAGTGCGAGAAGTTTTACAATCCTCGTAATCGGCGCTCCTGATTGTTTTAATGCCAGCAGCAGACTATACAGGCTGGCTAAAGGTCTTGAATCTGTGTTTATAAGCAAATTCCGCGGCAAATCCGAATTGTTATAGCCTTCCATCGCGGCTGCAGCGCGGTCGGGCAGGTAAACTGAAAGCAGTGTCGATGGTGCAAGTACGGCATCGGCGTTTTTTATTTTTGCGAAACGGCCCTGCAAAGTGCCGGCATCGCCTGTAAGGTTTTCAGAGTCGGATGCGATGAACCATGTATCGTCGCCGGGCGTCAAAACAAGATGCGAAAAAGTTTTTTCAAGCGTACGTTTTGTCGAAGCGCCCAAATCAATCAGCTCCGTACCCATAATATTTTCACCGCCGGTAACTCGAATAGCTACAACACCATCTGCGGCAATAGATTTCTTAAGCTGCTGATAAAATTCGGAGGTAAAGTAGCGGTTCAATACCGAACTGGCGGCCTGGGGCAGATTGATTATTACAATATCTAAGTTTTCCAGCCTGTCTAATTGGCTGCGAATGTCGCCTGCAGGGATAGACAGTCGCTTGTCATTGGTTTTGAAACTCACGGGCAGGAAAGTATTGACTTTTTGCGCATATTGGTCATCGCTATGCGACCAGGTTACCTTCTGAATCTGGGGCAGTAAGAGAAACTCATAACAAAGGCCAAGCCCCGAACCGATGACTAATATTTTTTTTGCGTCCGGTTTTTGAGACAAGACAGTTGCCGCGATACGGCTGCTGGCGGCCTTGTCGGGCAGCGCCTCGCAGGTGCTGCCCTGGCTGATGACGACCCACTGGCCGTGATATGTGCCGTAAAGATATTCGGCCTGGGGAGTTTGAAACGAGCCGCTCATCGCCTCGGCAGGCAGTAATTTAGTCCATTTTACAGTCTGAATATAGTGATTAAGACGTTTATCAATGCCGGCAGTCAGACACAGCAGAATGCTTATGGTAATTAAAAGAGGGAAAGCAAGTTTTATTACCGGCCCCCGATCGTAGTCGAGGGCAGGCTTTATGCGGACAGTAAATACAGCAGAAGAAATAATAAATACCAGCAAAAAGAAAATGGTTATGGAATTTACGCCGTAGCTTAGCAGAATAGTTGTGCCGATGCCGCCGAGAAAGCTGCCTGCGGCTTCGAGAATATAAGCGCTCGAAACCGGCAGGAGACTGTCCTGCTGAATCCATCGGCAGGCAAGCGGGAAAAAAATGCCGGTGATAACGCTGACGGGAGCATTGACAAGCAGCGACAAAAACACTATTTGCCGAATAGTCAGCAGTGTATAGGAGCTGACGCCTGCGATTTGCCGAGCATTGATGATTACAATCAGCTCAAGTATAAAAGCGGGAATGTAGGCAAGAAATAGAAGGTCGATATTTTCAAGCAGCCGGCCGGCGATTTTGGAAGAGCGGTATGCGACCGTTGCTCCCAAACCAATCCAGAAGAGCCACGATGCGAAAAACAGACCGACGCTGATGTCATTGCCTTCGAATGCAGTGATAAATTCACGAAAAAGCAGGGTCTGTGCGGCAATAGTGAAAAGGCCGTAACAGAATATCAGAAAGCAGCGGGCAAATTTCATTTTTCAGTTTCGCCAAAAACCTCGGCCTGGAACACGAGAAAACTTGCGCCCTGTTTCCACGCATCAGCGGGCAGGCCGGCTTTTAAGGATAAATGTGTGAGCATTTCATCGCGGCTCCAGTTCTGCTCTGGTGCAACCTGCGGCAGGAACACAGCGGAATGGCCGCCTTTTTTCAAAACAACGCCATCTATACCAATCCTGATGTCCTGATATGAGCCGACAGGTTTCGGAGGCGTTAAAGCAGATATTTCAATCGTAATGTCTTTTAGTTCATCTTTATCGACCGGCAGAAATCGAGGGTCGTTAACAGCGGCATTGACGGCATTGGAGATTACAGATTTATATAAGGGCTGCCGCGGGAAAATATCGCCGATGCAGCCTCTTAACTGATGATTCTCGTTGAGCGTAACAAATGCTGCTCGTGGTTCTTTCAACCGCTCGCTAAGGTTTGTTTCGGACACATTGAGCATCTTGTGTTTATCGAGAAAATAAATAATCGATTTTCTGGCAAAACTCAGAAGCTGCTTTTTATCTTCTTCGGTTAGCCCTGAGGCTCTGCTTTCCTGTCCGTCTAAAGGTGAGACTTCGCCAGAGGCGAGCCCTGCAGGTTCTGTTTTGAACCATTTGCCGGAAAAAGAAGCTGCCAGGTAACTTACTGAATTCGTATAATCGCCCGTCAATTGCCCCGATGTGGTGTAGTTTATCAGATGTGCCTGCGATGATTCGTCGAGCATCGCAAGCAGTATTGCAATCGGGACATAACCGCATATTGTCGCACCGGTCTTGTTTTTGTATTCCATAAAGCCGGCGCTGTCGAGTTGTTCAATATATTTATAAGCGCCCATATCGAGATTTTTTATTTCCTGCGGCACATTTTCCGTAAAAGGCACATAACCGTAATTGGGGCCGTAGTGGGTAAAATCTGAGCTGGCGATTACGAGGGTGTCGTTGTCAACCAGACTATTAAGAATCGAAGCTGCTTTGGATATCGTTTGCGTTGAGCATTGGCCTGCGACGATAAGCACAAGTTTAAAGTCCTTTTGCGTAAACTGCAGCAGGGGCACTTCTATCTGAGTGCTGTGCTCAGGTTGATTTGCCCGCGGGATGACCTGAAATTGAGGATACGCCAGGAGCTTTTTGATAAATTCAACGTCTAAGGGAACTTCGCCTAATGGCGTCTGATAAACCGTTTCCTGCGGCACACTCAGCACATCTTCCATAGGCATATAGTGCGAAGGGCCTATCACTATAATTCGCTTGTATTGTCTGGCGAGGCCGGCCAGCCCCATAGCAGCGGTTCGGCCTGAATACTGGTAGCCTGCGTGAGGCAAAATCAAGGCGATAATGTCGTTGGCGCTCTTTACCTCGATTTTTTGAAAGAGCTGACTAACTTGCTTTTTAAGCGTATCTGCATCTGCCGGATACCACCGGCCTGCCAGTGTCGAATTGAACACGACTTTAGACTCCGGCTCTGCCGGTTTTTCTGTTGTCTTCGGCTGCTTATCACATCCAGCCGGGATGGTCAGGAGCAAACCTGCCGCAATAAAAAATATGAATTGTTTTTGTATTTTAGCCATTCCATTTTCCTTGTGTATTGATGTTTGACAGTTGTTTTATACTGCCCGGATATTTTTTATTCCGGACGGCACGTATGAATTTTCGAGGTGATACTTTCTTGCTGATAACGTATGCGCCGACAGCTATTGCCGAGGCGGTTTTGAGAACAAACTGAATAAATTCTCTTCGCGTCATTTCCAGACTCCGTAAATTTTTTGGCCGCAATCGGGGCAGCAGCCTTCTTTAAGCCGATTTTGCAGAACAGTATAGCCGCTACGTTCAATCAGCAGCTTTTTGCAGCCGGGACAATAGGTATTCTGGCCCTGGCGGCTGGCGATATTGCCGATATAAACGTATTGTATTCCTTCACTTATAGCTGTCCGGCGGGCCATATCAAGCGTCTGGGCCGAAGTCGGAGGCAAGTGCCGCATTTTGTATTGCGGATAGAACTGTGAAAAATGCAAAGGCGTATCATTACCGAGATTTGCCTTTACCCATCGTACAAGTTCGCCGATTTGTTCAGGCTTGTCATTTAAAGTAGGTATGACAAGGTTTATAACTTCGAGATGAACACCGCACGATTTGGTCAATACCAGACTATCAAGGACAGGTTTTAAGGTTGCCGAGCAATTCTCTCTGTAAAAATCATCTGAAATTGATTTGAGGTCTATCCTGGCTGCGTCCACGTATTGCAGGAGTTTTTTCCAGGGCTCTTGATTTATATATCCTGCGGTAACAAGAATATTGCGAACGTCGGCGGTCTTTGCCAGCTTCGAAGTGTCTAAAGTGTATTCATAATAAATGACGGGGTCTGTATAAGTATAAGCTAATGATGTGCACTGGTTAGTTCTGGCAAGCTCGACGAGTCTTTCAGGCGGGCAGAAAAAGGCCTGGCTGTCTTCAGGATTAGCTTGTGAGATTTCCCAGTTTTGGCAGTTTTTGCAGTGAAGGTTACAGCCGACGGTTGCAAGTGACAGGGTTCTGGTGCCGGGCAGAAAATGGAAAAACGGCTTCTTCTCAACCGGGTCAATGTGAAGCGAGCAGGGATAAGAATGCACAACCGTGCGAAGGACACCGTCAATGTTTATTCTCACCCGGCACTCGCCGCTCTGGCCCGGCGAAATTAGGCACTGTTTCGGACATAATTGGCATTGAACTTTCAATTTGAGCTAAGCTCCCGCCTGTCGCTTGCGGAAAAGGGTATCATTTAAAGCCTTAAAAGTCAATTTTTTATAATTTTAGCCCTTTATTGATTGCCGTTTTCTGATAAAATTCGCGGAAAATCAGATTTTTTTAAATGGGAAGAGAAAAATGGAACACAAAAAATCGGATTGTCCGGGCAAGGCTGAATATCTGTCAGGCAAAAGAATCCTTCCAAAGCCTATCGGTAAAGATACGGATATAGTAAAACTAATCGACAGTATGGATGCCTATAATGGCGGAAGGTTAAGAGCCGCCTGCCATCTGATGCGGGACAAATACTCGCAGGAAGATGTTACTATAGGCTTGAGCCTTGCAGGGGCGCTTACGCCGGCAGGACTGGGGCCTTCAACGATAATTCCCCTTATGAACCACGGCTTTGTCGATTGGATAGTGGCGACCGGCGCAAATATGTACCACGATTTGCATTATGCCTTTAATCTGCCGATGTTCAGGGGCAGCCATAACGTTGACGATGCAGACCTGCGGGCAAAAGGCGTTACAAGAATTTACGACATTCTGTTCGATTACGAAGACGTCCTGATGGAAACCGACAGGAGACTGCGAGAAATACTCATAAAACCTGAATTTCAGAAGGAAATGGGTACTCGTGAATTTTATCATCACATCGGCAAAATCGTTGGCGAAATCGAACAGAAAAACAATCTCGGCCAGGTAAGTATCCTCGCCGCCGCCTATCGTAACGGTATTCCCGTTTTCACATCGTCGCCTGGCGATTCGACTATCGGAATGAATGGAGCCGGCCTTGAACTTCTGGCAGAAGCCGCAAAACTAACGGATAAATTCAAATTCAAAATAAATCCGAGTATCGATGTCAATGACACAACGGCCATAGTCTTAAACGCCAAGAGATACGAAAAAGGAAAAACAGCGGTGATTCTCATCGGCGGCGGGAGTCCCAAAAACTTTGTGCTGCAGACCGAACCGCAGATTCAGGAAGTTTTAATGATACCGGAAGCAGGCCAGGATTATGATATTAATATAACCGATGCAAGGCCTGATACGGGCGGCCTTTCCGGTGCTCCGCCAAGCGAGGCGGCAAGCTGGGGCAAAATCGACCCGACAAAACTCGATGAAACCGTTACAGCCTACTTAGATGTAACTGTAGCATTTCCTCTGCTGACAGCCTATACCATACAGACCACTAAGCCCAGGAAGCTAAAAAGGTTATACGACAGAGGCGATGAATTGCATAAGAAATTAATCGAGTCGTATCTTGAAAATAACAAGGAAGTGGAAAAGCTTAAAGCCTTAATAAAGAAACTCTGAGCAGAAATTGAAAATTGAAGATTTAAAATTTATAAAACGACGTCGCGGCAAAAAGTGTGGTTGATCATCACTGAAGAATAAAGAACTGTTATGAAGAAAGAGCTTGTAAAATTAGCGAAAAAATACGGGACGCCGTTGTTTATTATCGACCACGCGAAAATAAGGGAGAATTTCCGCGCTTTTAAGAAAAACCTGCCAAAAGTCCAGGCCTATTATGCAGTAAAGGCAAATTCAAATCAGGAAATAATCAAAATACTCTTCAAAGAAGGCTCCAGCTTCGATGTCGCCTCCTATAACGAATTTATCCAGATTTACGAACAGATAAAAAGCCTGCGAAAAAAAGACAAGGACTTTTTCATCTGGGACAAAATTATCTTTTCCAATACTATCAAAGACAGGCATACTTTAAAGAAGATAAAAAAATACAAGCCTTTGGTTACTTATGACAACGCCGATGAGCTGGTGAAGATAAAAAAATATTGCCCGACTGCGGGACTGGTTTTGCGATTGAAGGTGCCTGATACCGGCTCGCAGGTGGAGATGAGCTCAAAATTCGGAGCTGAGCCGGGCGAAGCGATGGAATTAATAAACTTAGCGTTCAGAAACAGGCTGACCGTTGAAGGTTTGAGCTTTCACGTTGGAAGCCAATGCACAAATTTCGATAATTACAGTTCCGCGCTGGGAATCACCTCTGATGTTTTTCAGACTTGCCGAAAAAAAGGATACAATACAAGGATAATCGATATAGGCGGCGGATTTCCGGTGCCTTATGATTCGCAAGTGCCGAAATTCGAGCAGCTTGCGGCAATAATAAACGCGGAAATAGCGCGGTTGTTTGGCGAAGACGTGGAGCTTATAGCTGAGCCTGGCAGGTTTATGGTTGCCAATGCCGCGGTGCTTATTTCGGAAATAATAGGAAGGGCACGGCGGGACGGCAAAATATTCTATCATATAAATGACGGTGTTTATCATACGTTTTCGGGCATTGTTTTTGACCACTGGATACCGAATTTTCAGGCGTTCAAACGAGGCAAAACGGAAGTTTGTGCCGTTGTCGGGCCGACATGCGACAGTTTCGATAAAATATCCGTTTCCCAGCAGCTGCCTGCAAATCTGCAAATCGGAGATTTTCTTTACACGGAAAATATAGGGGCTTACAGTATTGCCTCGACGACGAAATTTAACGGTTTTGATGGAGCGAAGGTTTTGCATATAAATAATTAGAGCCGATTCTTAATTTCAGGAGTTTTGAAAAATGGAAAATTGTTATTCTGCCGATGCTGTGCGGTTTGAAAGAATGAATACCGAGGAAATAAGGGATACCTTTCTGGTAAGGACCCTTTTTGCTGCTGACAGGATAGAATTGGTATATCTGTTTGATGACAGGGCGATAATAGGCTCGGCTGTTCCGGCCAAAAAAGTGCTGAAACTCGAGGCGGGTGAGCAACTGGCAAGTAAATACTTTGCCGAAAGGCGGGAGTTAGGCATTATCAATATCGGCGATGCGGGAGTTATTACCGTTGACGGCAAAAAGTTTACGCTTGGCTGCAAGGATTTGCTTTATATCGGCAGGGGCAGCAAAGATATTCAGTTTGAAAGCGCAAATTCGCAAAAGCCGGCAAAGTTCTATATCGTTAGTTACCCCGCGCATACTGAATATCCTACTGTCCTGGCCAAACAGACCGATGCACAAGCTGTTAGTATCGGCAGCGCCGAAGAAGCTAACAAGAGAACCATATATAAATATGTTCATACCGCGGGAATCAAGAGCTGTCAGCTTGTTATGGGCTATACCGACCTTGCACCAAACAGCGTCTGGAACACTATGCCTGCTCATACTCACATCAGGAGGACCGAGGTTTATATGTATTTTGCGATGGAGCCGAGTTCGGTTGTGTTTCATTTTATGGGCAAACCTGAGCAAACACGGCATATCGTCGTCAGAAATCAGCAGGCAGTATTTGCACCGAGCTGGTCGATTCACAGCGGCGTGGGTCTGAAAAATTACAGCTTTGTCTGGGCGATGGGCGGCGAGAATCAGGAATTTACCGATATGCAGGGCTTTTCATTGGATAATATGAAATAAATTTGCAGGAGAAAAAAATGGTTTTAGATAAATTCAAACTCAACGGCAAAGTTGCAATAGTAACGGGTTCGGCAAAAGGTCTGGGCCGGGCAATGGCGAGCGGTTTGGCCGAGGCCGGCGCAGATGTCGCTCTTGTTGATATACTCGATATGAAAGAAACCCGGCATCAGATTGAGAAAATCGGCAGGCGATGTATAACGATAAAGGCGGATTTAAGCTCAAAGGACTGCGTTGAGGAAATTGTGAACACTACCATCCAAAAATTGGGTGCGATTGACATTCTGGTAAATAATGCAGGTATAATCCGCAGGGCGCCGTTTGTTGAGTTTGCTGAAAAGGACTGGGACGATGTGATGAATGTCAATATCAGGACGCTTTTCTTTTTGAGCCAGGCTGTTGCGAAAGTATTTATCAAGCAGGGCAGTGGAGGAAAAATCATCAACACTGCTTCTCTTTTGAGTTTTCAGGGCGGTATCCTTGTGCCTTCATATACGGCTTCCAAAAGCGCAGTGGCAGGCCTGACAAAACTTATGGCCAATGAATTGGCCAGGCACAATATAAATGTCAACGCCATAGCGCCGGGTTATATGGCCACCGATAATACTGCTGCTCTTCGCCGGGATGCTGTGCGGAGCAAGGCTATTCTCGACAGGATTCCTGCCGGCAGGTGGGGTGAGCCTGATGACCTTAAAGGCGTGGTTGTTTTTCTTGCATCCGAGGCATCGGCATATTTATGCGGCTCAATAGTATCTGTAGACGGCGGCTGGCTTACAAGATAATTAGTTTAATCCTGCCATCAGCCTAAGAACCTTTTGCTGGGTAACTTCACTTCTGGTAAGGGAGCCGGTGATTTTACCTTCTCTGAAAACAAGTATATTGGTTGCCAGGTTGATAAGTTCCGGCAGTTCGCTTGAAATAAGCAGAATAGCCTTTCCTTTGCCGGCCAGCTCGTCTATCAGACTATGTATCTCGGCCTTTGCACCTACATCGATACCTCTGGTCGGCTCATCAACCATCAATATATCACAGTCGGTCGCAAGGGATTTTGCCAGAACGAGTTTTTGCTGATTGCCGCCGGATAGACCGAATGCCTGTACCCACGGCGATGCGGCCTTTATTTTCAGCAGCTTAAAATATTTATCAACGAATGAAAGCAGCTTTCGTTTTTTTATAAATCTGAAAAAATTCGAGATTTTTTTCAGGATTGAAAGGCAGATATTTTCCGCAACGTTCATTGAGAGCACAAGGCCGTGACGTTTTCTGTCCTCAGGCACAAGAGCGATGCCGTAACTTAAGGCCTGAGAAGGAGTTGAGATATTTACCTGTTTGCCCTGAACGTAAATTTTACCTTCTGTTTTGTTATCAAGGCCGAAGATGCCTTCTGCGGTTTCTGTTCTGCCTGCTCCGACAAGGCCTGCCAGACCGAGAATCTGGCCGGCGCAGAGTGAAAAGGAAATGTTTTCAAATTTGCCTGGACTTGACAGGTTTTCTACCCGCAAAAGCTCCGCCCCCTTTTCATTTTTTATATGTTTTGGAAAATAGGCCTCAAAGTTTCTGCCAATCATCATCTCTACGAGTTTGTCTTCTGTTATTTCGCTTACATTTTTTGTGCTGATGACTTTTCCGTCACGAAGAACGGTTACGCTGTCGCAAAGCCGGAAAATTTCTGCCAGGCGGTGTGAGATATAAATGCAGGTGATTGACTTTCTTTTTAATTCATCAATGAGATGAAAAAGATTTTCCGTTTCTGCCTGCGATAGCGAACTCGTGGGTTCATCGAAAATTAATATCTCTGCATTTCTGCCGACAGCCTCGGCAATCTGGACAAGCTGCTGATTGGCAACCGTCAGCAACCCGAGTCTTTTGGCAACGTTGATATGTTCTGCGCCGATTACCTTGAGCATCTGCCGGGCCTTTTCGTAAAGCTGTTTTTTGTTGACAATGCTGGCTGTCGCCGGCAGGTCTGATAGACAAAGGTTTTCAGCAACGGAAAGGTTCTCACAGAATTCGAGCTCCTGGTGGACCATTCCAATACCGGCATTGAAAGCCTGGCCGGCATTGGCGAATCTTTTCTCCTCACCGGCTATAGATATTTTTCCGCCATTCGGCTGATGAATGCCTGCCAGAATTTTGCCGAGCGTGCTTTTGCCTGCGCCATTCTCGCCCACGAGCGAGTGACAACAGCCTTTCGATATTTCGATGGATACATTGTCAACTGCAACTACGCCCGGAAAGCGTTTTGTTATATTTTCAAATTTTAAGTAAAAACTCTGCTGCAAGGGTATTTACTCTTTCAGATACCTTTCAGGCACATCGGTAAAGCCCCAGTCTTTGAGCTGTTTTGCCCACTGCGACAGGGTCTCCTTTGTTACCTTGACAAGCTCCATTTTATTCATCACGGGTATTTCTTTGTGCAGGTGAATTTTGTCGATTATTAATTCGACAGAAACAGAGCCCCAGAGATACGTTGACTGGGCCAGCAGAATCGGCACGATACCCTTTTCAATGTATGCCAGCTGAGCCGGCAGGGCATCGACAGCGACAACAGTTATTTTGCTTGGGTCAAGGTCTGTAAGCAGCGTTGTTGTGAACAGGGGCCAGCCGCCAATCATCGCAAAGGCGTTTATTTCCGGATAAGCATTCATAACCCTCAGGACTTCTGCCGCGGCATCCTGCGGGGTCTCCGCGTGATAAAAAGTACCGATGATTTTTATATCCGGATACTTTTCCGCCTCCATTTTTGCGCCCTGGACGCGTTTTTGCAGATTTGGCGCGTTCTGGTTGCCCGCCATAATCGCCACGCTGGCCTTTCCATTGACAAGTTCTGCAAGATTTTTCATTACCATCTGGCCTGTCTCAATATCGTCAACACCGTAAAATGCGAACCGTTTTGAATCGGGGGCGTCGCTATCAAAGGCAAAAACCGGCACACCGCGGTCAACAGCGTCGCTAATCGCGCCTGTAACTTTGCTCGCATCGCTGCTGGAAAGTAGTATTACGTCAGTACCTTCGTTGACAGCCTGTGCGATTCGCTGGGCCTGCACCTGGCCATCCTCAACAGGCGGAGTGCGCCAGTCTATCCTGATGTCTATGCCGAGTTTTTCACTAAGCTCTTTTGCTTTGTCTTCAGCACCTGTGCGAGCCGACAGAAAGACCGGATTGGTGGAGCTCTTGGCAATCATAGTGATTGTGATAGTTTTCTTTTGCGCAGGAGCGTTCGGTTCGGCTTTCGGCGCAACTTTCTTGGCGCAGCCGGCAAAAATCAGACCGATGAATAAAGAAATCATTAGAATCAGCAGCTTTTTCATAAAAACCTCCAAAAAATATTGATTATTTTAGTTCATTGCCCTTTTGAGAGTAAGCCGGGCGTTAAATTTGTCAAGAACAACGGCGATAATTGTCGCCGTACCGATTATAATCCATTCGTAATTCTGGTCAAAGTGGAGAGTTCTGATTGACTGGCGGATAAGAATAATCAAAACGGCGCCGAGTGTGGCACTGACCGCGTTTCCTCTTCCGCCTGAAAGGCTTGCTCCGCCCACAACGGCAGAGGCGATTATATAAAGCTCGTAGCCCGTCGCGTCTCCGCAGCAGGCTGAGCCGTAATATGCGCTTCCGAGAAATGCGGCGATACCTGCGGTAAGGCCTGAGATTGCGAAAACCGAAATCGTAATTCTTTTGACGTGCAGACCGGCGTATTTGCTCGCCTCGGGATTGCCGCCGACAGCGTAAATGTGCCTGCCCATAACGGTTTTGGCAAGATAAAAAGCTCCTGCTGCGGTAACGGCAATCATAATCAACATCGCAACAGGATAAAGAGCAGGGCTCAAACCCAGATTGGCCTTGGCAAATGCCGTCAGCGACCCGGGCACAAGAATGCTCTCAGCCTTGCTTATAACGAATGCGACGCCGCGGAATATCCACATTGTGCCCAGAGTAATAATAAACGGATGCACCTCAAGCCCGACAACCATCAGACCGTTAAGCATTCCGCAGATTGTGCCAAGCCCGACGGATGCAAAAATCCCCAGTATGACGGCGGATGGCGAGTCAATATTAAGATGCCTGAGCATTAACGCAGTAAGCACACCGCAAAGAGCGTAGATGGAACCGACGCTTAAATCGATACCGCCGGCAATGATTACCATAGTTGCGCCGACAGCCATAATGGCAAAGAAACTTGCATCGGTGGCGGTCTGCATAAGAGTATAGAAATTAAGGAAATTGTTTATGGTTTTGCCGGTTGTTCTGTCGGGGTGCGAGCCGGCCAGGACGGTCAGAATTACAACAAGCAGCAGAATTACAATGACCAGACCTGATTGTTGTCTGCCGAGCAGGATTTGAAGTTTTTTACCGATTGTCATTTATACAAACTAAACATGAAATAACATAATATCGTCACGGCGGAAAATCCGAATTAATTCTAATCTTCTGCCCGGCGATGTCAAATTCTTTCCTGAAATCCGCCGCGTCCTAATTTAGGGTATTTGTGCTTGTTAAGCGTTATATGTCCGCTATAATCGGTGGTTTCATCTGTTTAATAGAGCAGGTTGGTATTCAAAATGGCAGAAAATAACAATGGCTCGCAGCAAAAGAACAGCTTGGGATTCGTTTTGCGAGCCTTAAAACATAGAAACTATAGGCTGTTCTTTTTCGGCCAGGGCACATCGCTTATCGGCACTTGGATGCAGATGGTTGCGATAAGCTGGCTGGTGTATAGATTGACCGGCTCGCCATTTTATCTGGGACTGGTTTCGTTCTGTAATCTAATACCGGTGTTCCTTGTCGCTCCGATTGCCGGCGTCTGTGCCGACCGTTGGTCTCGACGGCGGATAATTATAACGACCCAGATTTTGGCGATGATGCAGGCATTCCTGCTGGCTGCGATGGTTGCTTTCGACAGTATAACGCTGATGCGAATTATTCTGCTCAGTATTTTCATGGGGATAATTAACGCGTTTGATATGCCTGCCCGGCAGGCCTTCGTTTATGAGATGGTTGATAGCGATGAAGATTTGCCTAATGCCATTGCGCTTAATTCGCTTGTTTTCAACATGGCAAGGCAAATAGGTCCTCTGGTAGCAGGTTTTGCGATTGCTCTGGTCGGTGAAGCTGCCTGTTTCTTTCTTAACGGCGTAAGTTTCCTGGCCGTTATTTGTGCCCTCGCGGCGATGAAACTTACCCGCTCCAGCGGGCCAAAACACAACGGTGCGGTCCTGGCTGGAATGAAGGATGGTCTGTCTTATGCATTCGGTTTTGTGCCTATAAGGTCGATACTGATGTACACGGCGATGATGAGCCTTGTTGCGATGCCGTATGCGGTTTTGATGCCTGTTTTTGCAAAGAGTATTTTACACGGTGATTCCAGAACCCTGGGTTTTCTTATGGGTTCAGTCGGATTAGGAGCCTTTATCGGTGCGATTTTTCTTGCCAGGCGTAAAAATGTGCAGGGTCTCGAGAAAGTGGTGATTATCGCGGCAGGCATTTTCGCAGCGGGAACTATCGGTTTTTCGTTTTCACGAAATTTGTGGCTGTCGCTTTTGCTGGTAGCTCTGCCGGGTTTCGGAATAATGGTACAGATGGCGTCGATAAATACGATTCTTCAGACCATAGTTGATGACGACAAGCGCGGCAGGGTATTGAGCCTTCATATAATGGCCTTTATTGGTATTATACCGCTGGGCAATCTGCTGGCAGGAATCACGGCTGAATATCTTGGTGCGCCTCGCACACTGCTGCTTAGCGGACTTTTAAGCATTTCTGTTATGGTCTTTCTCGCAAGGAAACTTCCTCTTATACGACGAATGATTCACCCCATATATGTCCGCAAAGGAATTATTCCTGAAGTAGCCGCCGGCCTGCAGACGGCGACTGGTGTTGTTTCACAAGCCAAGGATTGACCCATTTTTGAGATTGAAGTCCGGGCTTGTTTAAATGAGGAAGGCAGGAAAATGCTTAAAAACTGCGTTGCAATTGCCTGACTTTATTCATGCCTCAGAGCGATGATGGGGTCAACTTTAGCTGCGCTTACTGCGGGATACAGGCCGAAGATTATCCCGATGCCGATGCTGATAAACAAAGGCAGCAATATACTGGCGATTGTTATTACAGTCGGCATTTCGGAAAAGTAAGTAATAATTGAAGGAATGGTAATTCCCATCACAAGTCCTACTATCCCGCCTATGGTTGAAAGCACGACGGTTTCTATAAGAAACTGTATTATAATTTGTCGCCGCTTTGCGCCGATGGCCCTGCGGATGCCGATTTCACGAGTCCTTTCCGTAACCGAGGCCAGCATAATGTTCATAATGCCGATACCGCCGACCAGCAGGCTGATGCTCGCAATTGAGCCGAGCACAATGTTGAATCTTCGTTTGGTTGCTTCGGCCTCTTTTAATAGTGCCAGGGGAACGCTTACCTGATAATCCTGTTTTTTATGAAAGTTCTGGAGCATCCGTTCGATTCCCGCAGCGGTTGATTCGACGTTGTTTATGTTGTTGACCTGCACGATAATCTGATGCAGTTCCACAAGTTCCAGCGTCCTTGTACCGCTTGTTCTTTTGTGAAATATATCTCCAAAATATTTCTTGACTGTGCTTAGCGGAATATATGCGTCAATCTGCTGGTCGGGTATCTGGATGTTTCCGGCCACACCCTGTTCATTTTTTACTATTCCAATGACCTCAAAGGAATCTCCGCCTATCTTGATGGGCTGGCCGATAGTATTTTTATTTGCCAGCAGTTTTCTTGCCCCGAATTCGGTCAGCACCACCGTCGTGGAAAAATTATCGACATCTCTTTTATCGAAGACCCTTCCGGCAAGTACTTGCCTGGGCACGAGTTCAAACCATTCGCTTGTAGTGCCGACTATTCTAAGTTCCAGCGTGTTCGAGCCGACCCTCGATTCCTTGCGTATAAGTTTGGCAGGCGCCACTTTTTGGACGTTTGGAAGATTCGCTTTTATTCTCTCATAATCCAGAGATGTCAGTCCATATATGCTCATACGGGAATGTTGTGTGGACGTAGCCTCTTCTTCGATGGATTTAATTGAATTAATTATTATATTGTTGCTGCCGAGTTTTTGTATTCTTGACAGCGCTTCTTTACTTGCCCCTTCACCCACAGCCAGCATTGCCACCACGCTTCCGACGCCAAATACAACGCCCAGCATTGTTAAAAATGACCGCAGCTTGTGCAGCAGAAGGTTTTCAATGCCCAGCGTTATATTTCTGACAAATCTTGACTGATGCATAATTGTTAATTTCCCTCAATGCCTTCGACCAGCCCGTCCTTCATATGCAGCCGATTTCTGGCAAAGGCGGCGATATCCGGTTCATGTGTTACCATAAGAATAGTTGACCCCTGGCGGTTGAGTTCTGCAAGCAGCTCCATAATCTGGATTCCGGTATGGCTGTCTAAATTGCCTGTCGGTTCGTCAGCGAGGATGATATGCGGTTCTGCTGCCAATGCCCGTGCGATGGCGACTCTCTGCAGTTGTCCGCCTGAAAGCTCCGCAGGCCGATGATTCAGTCTTTCCTCCAGCCCGACTTTTGCGGCAAGTTCTGCAGCTTTTTCAGAGCTTCTGTGTGCCTCCCAGCCGAGATAGTAAAGCGGCAGCTCAATATTTTTCTGAACCGTCAATTGCGGAATCAGGTTGAAGCTTTGGAAGATAAAGCCTATATATCTGAGTCTAATATCGCTCAGCGAATCATCACTGAGAATACTTACATCTTTGTCTTCGAGGAAATATTGTCCCCTGGTTGGCCGGTCAAGACAGCCGAGTATATTCATCATCGTGCTTTTACCCGAGCCGCTGGGCCCCATAATTGCCCAGAAACTTCCTTTCTGAAATGATACGCTTATCCCATTAAGGGCGTTTACGTCTTGGGAACCCATTTTGTATATTTTGTGAATGTTGTTAAATCTTACGATATCCATTGTTTATTGTCTTTGTTTTCCTGAGTCTTGTCTTTGGGAGCCTTGCGGCCTGTTTCCGCTGCGCATCTGGCGCATTTTTTCTCGTTCCTCAGGCGACATCTTCTCAAATTTTTTCTGCATTTCCTCTCGTTGCTGGGGTGTAAGGTTTTCGAATTGTTTCTTAAGTTTTTCTGCATCCGGCAGTTCGGTATTTGTCTGTTGATTGGGCTCGGCAGAGATTCGATTTGTTTCCACTTTTTTCAGCCCGTCAGTAATTTTTTCCTGCAGTTTGTCTCCGTATTCATTCTCATTTTTTTGAGTTGATGTATACGCCGTGGCGGACTTTAGAGGCGGATTCAACATAACAATCTCTCCTTCTTTAAGGCTTTCGAGGACATGAATCACCTTATTATTGTCAAGGCCGACCTTGATATGTCTTGGTTGAAATGAATTTCTGGTTTTGACATAGACGGTAGGTTCTGCCCCAACCCGTATTACCGCCTGCAGAGGGATGTAAATGGCGTCTTTGTATTGCTGAATGATTATTTCAGCCTGGCAGCTCATTCCCGTTCTGAGCGTTGGGTTGTTGCTGTCAATATAGATTTCGGTAGTGTAGATTTTCAGGTCCGGATTCATCCACATACTTCGGGCATCCGGCAGAGGAGCGATGGATTCTACTGTGCCGTAGAAAGTCTTTCCGGGCAGAGCGTCTATGGTGATAATTACCGGCATATCTTTGCTGATTTTCTTCAGATTTGACTCATGCAAGGTGACCTCCGCTTTGGATGAATTGCCGGTTGGAAGGTAAATTAGCTCTTCTCTTTCCTGGACCTCTTTTCCTTCCGCCAGAGGTTCATTCTGCCACCACCGTCCCGTTGCGCTGGTTGCGTATATGACAAGTCCGTCTGTTGGAGCATAAATTTTTGTTTTCTGAAGCTGGTCTTCTATTTTTGTCAGCTTGTCTTTTTGACGTTCGAATTCAGACTCTTTTGCCTTTAAATCTGCCTGGGCCTGGATAACGTTGGCATTGGCTTTGCGCTGCGTCCGCTCCATTGCCATCTGGGCCTGGTTGACATCGCTTTGGAGTTTGGCCAGGTCTCGCTTGTAAGTGTAGTCTGTCAGCAGGTCCTTGCTTTTTTTGGCCAGTTCAGTATTCAGAGTATTTTTCTTTTCGGCGATTTCGTCGGCCTGCAGTTCCGTTTGTGAGATATATTTTTCGCTATAGAGCTGTTTTGACCATTTAAGGGTCTCCTGGGCTCGTGCCAGTTCTTCTTCGGCAAGTTTGATATCGGCTTCTGCCTTGTCAAGCGAGTATGGATATTCGCCTTTGATATATTTCTCAATATCCTGTTTGGCGAAATCAAGAGTGAGTTTTGCCAAATCGACATCGCTTTTTGCCTGATTTTCTACAACCGCCAGATTCTCTTTCGCACCTATGTATGCTGCTTCTGTGTTTTGAACTCTTATATCCTGGTCGATTTTTTGATCTTCCAGACTGCTGGCGTCAAGTTCGACAAGCAGGTCGCCTTTTTTAACCCGTGTTCCTTCGGGTATTATGGATATGATGGAAGTTCTGCCTTCGACTTCGTTTTTGATGATAGTTTGTTCTCTTGCCTTGATTGTGCCTGATTCGACAACGCTTACAGTCAAATTATCGCGTTTAACCTTATATACGGGACTATCGCTCTTTTTATCGCTGTTGCTTTTCACAAGCAGTCCCGACAAAAGCATTGTTGCCGGTACGATAACGGCAAGACTAATTATATATATTTTCTTCTTTGACATTTTGCTTTCCTCCGGGCAGGTATTCTTTCCATAACCCTTTTTCATTTACCTCAAGTACACCTGTATCCCGCTGGATGTTCAGTTCCGCAGTTCTGTAATCGACCACCGAGGCCGTTAGCGCATTTTGCGCTCCCAGAAGCGCATCTTGTGCTTCGAGAAGGTCTCGCATCTGTGCTCTGCCTGCATCGAGAAACATCGTTACGCTTTTAACCCGCTTTTGAGCGATATACACGGCCTTTGCCTGTATGTACATATTTTCTCTGGCTACGAGCAAATCCCGCAGGGCGGTTCGAATCTGTGTTTTTATGGTATCTTCGGATGTCTGCACGTTCCGCACGGCTTGTTCAAGGTCGATGTAACTGTTTCGATAGTCAACGGCTTCCTGTGTTCTTTCAACAGGAAGATTCATTGTCAGTATCGCGGAAGATATTCCTTTATCCTTTCTTATGTGCGAATCGTCGAGAGTAGCGCTGCTAACGGTGTTTCTTCTGGCGCCGCTTTGGGCCGAGCCGAAGAGCGTAAGTTCCGCCCCTAAAGCATCTGCGGCGACAACTACGGCTCTCTGCTTGTCATATACTTTTCCTTCTGTTGTTCTCAAATCAAGCCGATTTTCGAAAGCCAGTTTTATTGCGGTCAGTTCTTCCATTTCATAAGGTCCCGCGTTTGCGTAATCAGGTTCGAGTACTTCCATAAGGTCGTTGGGCTCGACAGGCTGGATATCTGTTTGCTGACTATTTTCCCCGGCGATTTGACTGATAATCTGTTTTGTCGGTTCGACCAGCAGTTCAAGCTCCTTCGGGTCCAGCTCGATATTGGCGTCAGGCGGCAGTCCGAGAAAAGTCTTAAACGAGTCAAGCCGGTTTTTATATGTTTGTGTTGCTGAAATCCATCTCTGCCGGGCGCTTAATTCGTTTTGAACGGCTTGGTCAACCTCAATTTCCTGTATTCGTCCCGCATCAGCCAGTCTTCTGCTTCTCTTGGCCGATTCTATTCGGCTGAGGTAATCAGCCTCGTTGTTTTTGATTGTGTCTAATTGTTGAAGGACGGTAAGATAATTTCTTGCCGCATCCACGGCAAAATTCTTTTTGTATTGTTCGAAATCCCAGAATGCGTAAATAACATTTCTGTCCGCCTGTATTAAAGGTTCGGTAACTATATGTTCTCCTGAACCTCTCAGCAGTGGAATGGAAACTGTAGCATCGCCGAGCAAGCCCATAGATGAAGCCTGACTTAGGGTAAGGAGATTTACCAAATCGATGGCAAAAGTAGCTCCCAGTTGCGCGCCGGATTTGAGCGTTTTGGTAACTCCGAAATCGCCGCTGTGGACCCTGCCGCTGACGGCCCTTTCGCCGGTTGTGTTGGTACTGATAAGATTTTCTATTTCTCCGCTGAAAATACTCTCGAAGGCATGCTGTTCCAGCCTTAATGCAAGCACTGTCTGGAATATCTCTTCTTTCCGACTTTGATATTCAAAGCTGTTGTAAGCGCCTATTTGCAGCGCCTGAACAAGCGATATGGTTGCCGGCTTATTAACATCGTTTGTTTCGACGATTTTTTCGCCTGAAATTATTGCCGTTGGATAGTTTTTCTCAGGCCAGTGTTTTATCGGTGTCAGCTTGTCGGTGCCTAATGAAGCTTGTCCTGTAACAGGCAAATTCTGGTCTATCAGCAGTTTTCTTCTCAGGATGTCGCTGGGCCTTTCGATACTGAACGGACTTGTTTTTCCCGTTGCTTCAAGCTGTTTTTGGGAGAGGATTTTAGCGGCAGTTTTGTCCATATCTTTACGATACTTTGCCGGGCTGCAGCCGGCCTCTAAAGTAAAGGCGCACAGCAATACTGCCAAAAGAAAAATACGAATCTTCTTTAAATATTTGTATCCAAATGGTTTATGGAAAGGATTTTTCATTTTTTCGTTATATTTACATAGTTACTTCGACCATTTACTATCAGTTAATTAGTGAGCGCCAAACAGGGTTTGGTAACACAAAAAATGGGTTTTATTTCTATTTTTTACCGGACTGTTTAAACCGATTTTTGAACTTTTCTCTCATAGTCTGGAAATCCTTGTTCCAGCGTTCAAACTGCTGTGGATTAAGCACATCGTTCATTTCTGCAATCAGGATTTGTGCTTCCTCATAACGTTCTTTATTTGTTTCTTCCCGTCGCAATTGTCTTTGCTCAAAGGCCCTGTTGAGAACCCCCTCAACCTGCTTTGTCTGCTGCTGGTCCAGTCCGTATTTTGTACTTATTTCCTCAGTTATAGCGGCAGTGTTTTTAAATTTATGGTCTATCCAGATTATGTTATACTTGACCAGCAGGATAGTCCCGCCTACTCCGATAGCAATGCCTGAAATCAGGATGATGCCCGCGTAGATAATCCATAAAAACGTTCGTTTATTTCTATAATGTTTCAGGAAATTTTCTTCTGTTTCTGTTACCATAGCAGTATCTCCTGAAAGGGTACCAGCAGTTGAATCAGCGGGTCGACTATATATCGCCAGGCGTGGATTGAAAAGAATGTTACTATTGATGCTGCGACCGCCGATATTCCTGCGAACCACTCGAAGGGCAAAAAGCCTGTGGTTTCCTGCCGCAGTAGGCCTATTTCGCACATTGCTGTTTTGGACACGTCAATTTGCGGCAGTTTCTCCTTTTGTGCCGTTTTAGCTAATTTTTCAATAATTTTTATTGCATCCATTCCAATTTCTCCCAAATTTTTTCCTTTTCAGCTATTTTTTTCATTTTTTTTCGGGCTCTCATAGCTCTCATTTTCACTGCTGCTCTTGTCCAGCCCGTTCTTCCCGCGATTTCCTTGATTGTGCAGTCTTCAAAGTACATTAAAGTCAGAACCAGACGGTCTGCACTGCTTAATCGGCCGAGCAAAGCGTGCAGAATCTCAGCTGCTTTTTGCGGCTCAATTTCCTGCTGGGTTTCTTTTGCGGCGATATCGATATTCTCCAGCGGCAGAAACCGTTTTTCCTTGTCCTGCTCTTTCCAGAATCGGTATCCTACGCGGGTTGCGATTTTTTTGAGCCAGTGCAGGAAGGGGGCCTTTGCCTTATAGGTTTTCAGGCTTAAATACGCCTCGACAAAGGTGTCCTGAACGAGTCTTTCGCATACGGCACTATCCCTGCTGAATCGCCAGCAAAGTTGTGTTATTTGCTCCTGATACTGCAGGATAAGCCGCTCGTATGCGGCCTCATCGCCGTTTAAACAAGCCGCAATATCGTCCCAATCTGAATTTTCCACAGAGCCATTATAAGTCTCAACCCCGCGTTTGTAAACCGTTTCTGCAGATGTATTAACAGACTTACTTCCAATTGATTAGTGGAAGACTTCACCGACAGGTAACTAAGAATTTGAATATTTTAGTAATCTGTTATATTCTTGAAATATCAGTTTTTGGCCTGTAAATTATAACGAGATATGGTTTATAAGCGCTCGTAGCTCAGTAGGATAGAGCGTCGGTTTCCTAAACCGAAGGCCGCAGGTTCGAATCCTGCCGGGCGCAGTATTTCATCTGTTCGAATACTTGCCTAATTACCTGTTTATCTTAGAGTTAGCGAAGTTCCTCTTCGTCTTTTTCTGCTGAGGATGTTGCGACCGCTTTTGGTTCTCATTCTTGCTCGAAAGCCGCTTTTGCGCTTCTTCTTAATCTTGCTTATTCGATGGTTTTTCATTTTAACTCCGGTTTATAAATTTTTGTCTATTATGCCTGATTTGCCCCGCGATTTCAACAAATTTCCCACCGAGCCAGATAATACGAAATTTCTGGACAATTTTAATTTAGGGATGGATAATTAAAGTAGTAAGTCCCCGTAGCTCAATTGGATAGAGCGTTGGCCTCCGAAGCCAAAGGTTGCAGGTTCGAGTCCCGCCGGGGACGCTTTGTTATAGCTGCCCGCAAGTGGCGACGGCTAAACGACTTTCAAAGGGAATTTCTTGACTTTTGAAATTGGGATTGTTAGTCTTATGTCTTTAATTTATAAACATTTGTGAAAGATAAATAAGTGAGAGTATTATCAGGCATTCAGCCATCGGGCAGATTGCATATCGGCAATTACTTCGGCGCTATGCGCCAGCACCTGCAGTTACAGGCTGAAAACGAAGGATTCTATTTTATAGCAGATTACCACGCCATGACCAGCGGGCCAAAGCCTGATGATTTAAGACAAAATAAATTAGCGGTCGCTATGGATTACCTTGCGCTCGGCCTGGATACGAATAAAACAGTTTTCTGGTGTCAGTCTGATGTGCCCCAGGTTACGGAGCTTTGCTGGATTCTGTCTTGTATAACGCCAATGGGACTTTTGCAGAGATGCGTAAGCTATAAAGAAAAAATCTCGCAGGGCGTCAGCGCCAATCACGGCCTGTTTGCATATCCTGTTCTGCAGGCCGCTGATATCCTGATTTTCGACAGCAATCTTGTACCCGTCGGCGCCGACCAGAAGCAGCACATCGAAGTTACAAGGGACATCGCGGGCTATTTCAACAATACCTACGGCCAGGTTTTCGTTATTCCAAAAGAGTATATTCTCGAATCGGTAGCGGTTGTGCCGGGTATCGATGGCAGGAAAATGAGCAAAAGCTATGATAATACCATTGAGATTTTTGAGCAGGAGAAGACCGTCAGGAAAAAAGTGATGAGCATCGTTACGGATTCTACTCCTGTCGAGGCGCCGAAGAATCCGGACAAATGCAACGTTTTTGCATTATTAAAGCTTATCGCCTCAAGCCAAGAGCTGGTAGATTGGGAAGCCAAGTACCGGCAGGGCGGCGTTGGTTACGGACAGGCCAAGAAAAGACTGGCCGAGCTTTTAATCGAATATTTCAAACCTTACAGGGAAAAAAGGGCCGAGCTTGAGAAAAATATCGATTATGTGCGGAAGGTCCTGCACGAAGGCGCTCAAAAGGCCCGGGCTGTGGCCCAAAAGACTCTCAGTCGGGCGAGAAAAGCAGTGGGAATAGATTGATGTCGGAATACAGGGTAAATCTTGATATATTTTCAGGACCTCTCGATTTGCTGCTTTATCTGGTTCGCAGGGAAGAGGTCGATATATATGATATACCGATAGCGAGAATTACCGAGGAGTATATACGTCATGTTGAGATGCTCAAGATGCTCGATGTCGAACTGGCGGGTGGGTTTCTTGTGATGGCAGCGACGCTGATGGAGGTAAAATCTGCGATGCTGCTGCCTGCCGATGAGCTTGAAGCGCTTGCAGACGAGCAGGGCGACCCGCGGGCCGAGCTTATCAGGCAGCTGCTTGAGTATAAAAAATTCAAGGATGCTGCGAACCTTCTGAAAAATTCCGCAGAGAGTCAGGAGCAAAAATTTGGCCGCAGCGACAGTATTATTGCGGGTCTGGCAGGCAGCAGCGAACCTGAGCTTGATATCGACCAGTTGAGCGTATGGGATTTGCTTGGCGCCTTCGATTCGATAATGAGGGCGACCGGCGGTATGATGGATATCAGCCATATTATGGATGATACGCCGATTGACCTTTATCAGATTGAAATACTTCACCATCTGCAGACCGAGGGGGCAATGAGTTTTGAAAGGATTTTTACTGATAAGAAAAACAGGATGGTTATGGTAGGACTGTTTCTTGCGGTGCTTGAGCTTGCAAGGGAAAGGCTCATAACCGCAGAGCAGGCGAAGTCGGATATGCCGATTTACCTGCGGGCGCTAACAGACGAGCCTGCCGAGCAGGCGGTGCATAATGCCATTGTTACGCAAGCTGAACAGAAAACCGGCGTGGACGATTATCAGCGAAAAGACACTATTGGTATAAAGACAATAGAAGACAAGCAAACCGGCAGGCCGCCGCCGGTGCCGATTGAGGAAATCGCAGCCGAATCACCTGCCGATATCCCTTTGCAAGTCGAGCGAAAGCAAGGGCTTAATGATGAAAACCCCGCTCCGGGGCCCGAAGATAATAGCGGCTAATATAGTTTGACATTTGTCAGGAATATAATATAAATAGAGTTCTGATTTCAAGACAGGAACATATTGAGCTATAGAAAGGACTTAAAATGGCAGCGAATGTGACCGAACTGACAGATACCCAATTTGACGATATAGTGCATAACAGTTCAGAGCCTGTGCTGGTGGATTTCTGGGCTCCCTGGTGCGGCCCGTGTAAGATGCAAACACCTGTCATTAAGGAAATTGCCGACGAGTATGTGGGTAAGGCAAAAATCTGCGAGTTGAATACCGACGAGCATCAGGAAGCGGCTATCGAATTTGGTATTAATGCTATCCCCACCGTGATTCTTTTTAATAAGGGCCAAATAGCAAAAAAGTGGGTGGGTCTGGTGAGCAAAGCTAATGTCTCTGATGCGATTGATGAACTGCTTGGCTGAGCACTGTTTGTCCGAATAAGCCTGGCGGACTTTTTTCGCTTTTTTTTCAGATAATTTCTATGCTCAAAAGAACTCATAACTGCGGACAATTGCGTGCTTCTGATACGGGTATTAGCGTGAGTCTTTGCGGCTGGGTGGATTCTTATCGCGACCACGGCAATCTTGTATTTATAGATTTACGGGACAGGTACGGCCTGACCCAGCTTGTATTCAATCCGCAGGCGCAGCCCGAGATGCATAAACTTTCACGGCAGTTGCGCTGCGAATGGGTAGTAGCTGCAAGCGGTGCCGTGCGAATACGGGGCGAAGGGCTGACAAACCCGAAGCTGCCGACAGGTGAGATTGAAGTCCTGATAGATAAACTTGAAATACTTAACACTGCCGAGACTCCGCCGTTTGAGATTGCCGATGCTCAGAGCGTGGACGAGGAATTAAGGCTTAAATACCGCTATATTGACCTCAGGCAGCCGCAGATGCAGCGGCGGCTCGAGATTCGCCACAGGACTGCGAAGATAACGCGTGATTTTTTTGACAGTGAGGGCTTCTGGGAGATTGAGACACCGTTTCTGGGTAAAAGTACGCCGGAAGGAGCGAGAGATTTTCTTGTGCCAAGCAGGCTTTGCAGCGGATATTTTTATGCCTTGCCGCAGTCGCCGCAGCTTTTCAAGCAGGTGTTGATGGTAAGCGGTGTTGACAGGTATTTTCAGATTGTCCGCTGCTTCAGGGATGAAGACCCGCGGGCAGACAGGCAGGCTGAATTTACGCAGATTGATGTCGAGATGAGTTTTGTCCAAAGCGACGATGTGATTGACGTCAATGAACGCCTGATTGCCAGGATTTTCAAAGAGATACTCGGTGTTGACGTAAAAGTGCCGATAAAAAGAATGAGCTATCAGCAGGCGATGGATGAATACGGCGTTGACAGGCCTGATTTGCGGTTCGAGATGAAATTGAGGGATATTTCTGATATTGCGGCTCAATGTCAGTTTAAAGTTTTTACCGATACGACAGCTAAAGGCGGCGTCGTGAAGGGTCTT